>Ga0157363_1004167_pt1 | contig 13271 bp, 9 predicted proteins | sample AttsexASBM1_FD_111477 | JGI IMG/M metagenome (GOLD analysis project Ga0157363, IMG submission 111477) | Fungus gardens microbial communities from leaf cutter ant in Ribeirão Preto, State of São Paulo, Brazil - Atta sexdens ASBM1 | ecosystem: Host-associated > Fungi > Mycelium > Unclassified ...
CGATAATCTCAAGCGCAGAAAATCATGGGGAGTTCCCGGCCATGCTTCAACGTCGACGGCCAAACCGAATATTCACGGCTCCAAGGTCATGCTCTGTATTTGGTGGGATCAGCTCGGCGTAGTGTATTATGAACTGTTACTGAACCGACTGAAACAATCACAGGCGATCGGTATCGAACGCAATTGATGCGTTTGAGTCGAGCATTGAAAGACAAACGGCCGCAATACAACGAGAGACACAATAAAGTGATTTTGCAGCATGACAATGCTCGACCCCATGTTGCGAAAGTGGTCAAGACATACTTGGAAACATTGAAATGGGTTCTACCCCACCCGCCGTATTCTCCAGACGTTGCTCCCTCTGACTATCACTTGTTTTGATCAATGGCACACGGCCTGGCTGACCAGCACTTTTACTTCTTATGAAGAAGTAAAAAATTAGATCGATTCGTGGATAGTCTCAAAAGATAACCAGTTTTTTACAATAAAGTCTCGAATTTCGGAAAAACGGCGAAGTTGTACACCTAATATATTCACTGATCTTAGCTAAATTCAGGGATAAACGGGTGATTTTTTTTTTTCATTTTACTATGTTGAGCCATTTATAATCGAAGGTGATTTTCGTAAATTTTTTCATGGTGAATTCGAATTTGCAGCCCATATTTCCCCATCGCATCAGGTTTATGAGAAATTTTAATCCAAAAATGTCTGAAATAGATCTTTTTAGCACATTTAGGTAGGAATATTTCGGAAATCTAACATAATGGAATTTGAGCTACGGATTCAATTAGCGTTAAAAACGGGGATACACACTTTTCTGGATCAAAAAAGAAATATTTTTTTATAGGTTATGTACACGTTAATGATTTAAGATTGCAGTAACTGTAAAATTAAATATATTGAAAAAAAATTGACTTTATTATAATGTTGAAAAGCTCCTGACACCAGCTTAATATTATAATTAGATTCTAAAATCAAAAATATAAAATATAATATTTAAAAATATAATGTTTCGTTTCAAAAATCGATTTGAACTTGATCTGACCTTAATAACGCCACCCAAAATCAAACTGATAAGATCAGTAAATAAATCATTTTAAACTATACAACTTTTTGTATAAAACATTTTTCTGAGAAATGCTTACTTTTCAAGATATTTAAGGGATCTGGGACTTTTTGAATACCCTATATATAGAGTGATCAACTGAAAGAGCCGGCACATCATTCCTCATGAAAAACTAAGTCGAAATGTTAATAGCGAAATGTTGAGTTGTCGGTTTTTGAATGGTGAACCTTTGAAACTGTCCAATCATAGTGTGTAAAATTCGTATCGTCAGATGCGGCTCAATCAAGCGGCCAGTCGCGCGGGCCTTTTGACGGATACCGCTAATATCACGATACTAAGTATTAAGAAGATTCCGCGAAATCTCTATTAACAACTACTGCTGCATTATTAAATTGAGCCAATTTAATTGACGAAAAGTAATTTCAATTGCAAATTCGATAAAATATCATTAAAAAGTGTGTTTTTAAAATACACATTTTAAGTAATAAATAAATTTCAATAAATTAAGTATTAATTAAATTATCCAAATAAATAATATTATATCAAATATGAATTTCAAATGTAAATTTTTTTCTAATATTGCTGTAACGAAACTATTTGAAAAGAAGTTTTGGAAATGTTCGTTGACTGATATTTTTAATATTATTTGTTGAAATAATTTAATTAATATTAATTTAATTTATAAATATTTGTTTACTTGTTTACTTGTTTACTTAAAATGTATATTTCAAAAATACACTTTTTAACTCCTTGAGTGTCAGGCAAGAAAAACGCTTGTATGCCAAGAATGCTATTAACATAAACTTAAAAATCTAAAGTAAGTCACTTTTCCTGAGTTTTTTGTGATACTGATCAGGAATTTAAAGTCAGAATTCCAAAATTCAAAATGACCGACTCAATATGACGAACTAAATATTTGAAAATTTCGATCTTTTTCGCTGAAGTCGCATGAACTTTTTTATGTGACAAATTTCTTAAAAAAACTTTGGAATTAGAGTTTTTGAGATCGCTGATTATGAACTTCAAATTTATAATCAGCAACCTCAAAAGACCTTAATTACAAAATTTTTATGGAATTCAATTTCGTCAAATAAAAAAGTTCATGCAAGTCAAAAATAATCAAAATTTTCGAACATATATCCACCATATTGGGCTCACTATTGACACTTTAACATTTTGTCATTAACATTTTCGACTTAGTTTTTCATCAAGAATACGTACATGCTGGCTACTCCGATTGGTTTGGATCATACTGTATATATGCAGAATGGTCCATTTAAATCGACCATCTGAAATATCTCGTATATTTTTGAAAAGATGCCAGGTAGGACATAATAAGGACAGATTCTATCTAAGGATAGATTCAAAATCCATTAAAAGCTTCGTAAAGTACAGACTTTACCCTTGAAAAAAAAAACTTTTAAGTGCGATCATTTTTCGCGGAGTTACACTTATTTGAATTTATGCGAAATTTTGATAAATTTACCTATACGATAATTTTGTTGACGAGTATATTTTGAATAATAAATAATTTAATTCTTTTAACATTGAGATTATCATGACAATCACGAATATGATTGTTTTCCAGCTAGAACACGGAACATTACATTGTATTCCACTGTGTACTTGTTGGAACACAGTTTCATAGTGCAACATCAGAATGCATTGTAACCTTCCATTTTTATTTTTATTTGATTATATTTAACATATCAATAAGATTTATGATTTTCATTTAGACTTAAGTTATAATTTTTTTCAAAATTGGTAATTTTTAGCGTTTTATTGCAAAATAAGTTACCAAAAATAATAATTTTTTTAATAGTTGATAACATTAACACATTTTACGCGCTCATATTCAGCTTTTTATAATGTCGAAAAAATAACACTTTGTCATAGTTGGAACACTTTGTATAAGACACAATATCATCCGTGGAAAACGTCTTATGTAATTAAAAAAGTTAAATTATTTATTAACACTGAAAATATGTAAATAGATTTGAATTCAATTGCACTAAAAATATGTAAATTGATTTGAATTCAATTGCAGTGTGCACCAGTGTTACACTAGTTTTCCCAATGAAAAAAGCTATTAAAAAAAGCTGTCAGTGTTTTACTGAAAAATTTAGCTATTTCTCGATATGTATTTCCTTGATTTTTTGTTTTGATAACTATATTTTTCTCTCCATTAATTAAATGTTCTTTTATCAGCATTCTTTCGTTAATTTTAAAAAAACTGAATCAAATATCAAACAAATATTAACAAATTAAAAATATATTTTAATAATATGAAATAATAAATTGAAAGAAAAGACTCTGATAAAATTAATATAACATGAAAATATCGAAATAATTGCTGGACTATGAATTTATAATATAATCTAAATAATATAAAAATACTTTCAAAAACAAAATGTAAAACAAAAAACTCAAGATGTTTACTTAAACCCATGTACATACAAAAACGTAAGGCAATAAGACGTAAATAGTAAGTGAACTGGTCAATCACAGTAGAGATCATAAAGCTAATAGCGAATCCAATGTTACAATTTCCTTACTGCTTACATCTTAGCATCATCAAAATTAACCATAAGTTATGAAACTGGGCCTAAATGAGGGTTGGTGAATGAGACCCTTACTGCCTTACGTTTCTGTATATACCATAGGCTTTACTCTTGAAACTATAAGTATCATAATCTGATGAACCTAACATAACGATATTAATGAGCAAAACAAATTTTTGAATAATACATGAAAAACAATAGAAGGTCATTGTCCTAACATTGCCTACCATTGCCAGGATATCTACTTCAGGTTTTTAAAAAAATCTATTCCAGCATTTATATTAACAAAAACAAAAGATTCTTAAAATCAAATAATAATAAAAAGAAAATAAAGGATATAATTAAAATTTTCTCATGTGTTAAGAATTTTATAATTGACTCTTATATATCCTTCCATTTTTTTTATATTAAAAACATTTATGTTTACTTTGTTATATATAATATTATATGTCCATTAATTCAGTGTTCACGGATCATCCCGTACGAAACACAAAAATCAAACAACGTTAATCAAGGTACAGCCTGAGATGGATGACTGCTTAGAAACGTAAAATTATAATTTTTTCAAAAAAAATTTTTTTTAATTATAATTTTATCCCAATTTCTCTTTCTCTGGAATGTGATACTAATTAATAAATTAATAAATTTATTTTATAGCAGTTTATTTAAAAATTGAAAATTGGTATACAGGGTATCATACAAATGATCATCCCTTTTATCTTATAAACTAACAGAGATAGACCTAATAAATATGGATTCAAATTAAACGGCTGTAACTAAATTTTATTGTAATCATAGTGATTATTGAAAAAAATTACGTTAGAAAATGGAGGATATGCATCATTTTTGCACAATAAATTAAATATTTTGATATAATAAAAGTTGTAGCGTCCGTTCTAACGACTACAATGATACATGATAATAAAATCATTTTACAATTTATGCAAGTTATTTCGGTTTAAAGTTTGGGTTACTACCTTTTCAGTTTCAGTCCTGCGATGCGACCAACTTCTGACTTCTGACTCTTGCATTAACAATTGACATGTAACATATTTGATCAGATGAAAATATGTTAAGTGTCAATCAATGCGATTAATCAACCTTACTAAAACTTACTATTGTCTTTCCATTTTAAGTCTGAAGAATTTTGTTTCTTTATCACTTTTAATAGATAACATATAAATATAAAAGCAATGTATTGATAAAATTAATGTATTTAAATATGAATAAAGTCGGCGGCACATAATGCTTGTTTTCCTGCTAAATTATGTGAGGCGTTATGCAACCGTGCTGGTTACGCTGCTAGAATATGGCGTACTGCGTGCTAGCATGCTACTTTTCAATGATAGATCCGATGCTATTTTTCTTACGAAATTTGCCGTCAAATAGGTAAAGAATTTATGTTAGGATACATAGATGCTATTTAAGAAGACAATATTTAACGTATGTTTTATGTAGTAATATTAATAAACATATAAAAAAGTAAGAATTTATAGGAAAAAGCTATTAGAAGGCTATTGGAAGCTATTAGAAGGCAGAGATTAGCTGCGGTTATTCTTACGTTAACAACTGAAGAAAAATAAAAAAAAAAGAATTTAGGCGAGAAAGTGATTAATGCGTAGAAACATAGTTCAAACCTTAATAACCCCGGGAAAAAAATGTTAATTATATATAATTTTATATAATTACATATAATTATACATGAAACATTTTTTCTTGGGAATGCTGCACAAAGAATTAAGGTCTGTATAATATATATATATATAATAATATATATATATATATATATATATATATAATATATAAAAAAAAAATCGATCAAATATATATTTTTTTATATATTTTCTCTTATGCCTCATATAATTCTTATATTATTGCACATTATATCTTATAGGTGTATATACATCTGTATATTGTTCATCAAGCATGAAGTTAACTCGCAAGTGAATTAATATATGTGAAGCCATGACTAGCAGCACTTCCATCACAGCAGTATGCAATGCACGTAGTAGCATGCAATGGATCTATCAGTTAAACCAGCCAAGAAAACAAGTATCGTGTGTTGTAAGCATAACGTGTATCCTATATTTTCTTTATATCACAATTAATTTAACAATTTATAAGTGTGATAAATTATTCATATCATTTCTTTTTCATAAATGTAATAATTGTATAGAAGATAATAGTTGCTACAAGATAATAGCTGCGTTCGGTAATGCAAATTTGAGGCGTCGGAATGGTCTTAGATTAGCATATGTCACGTGCACTGTAGAAAAAGAGCACTCAGATTTGCCAAACGCAGCTATTTTAACCCTCCGTGAATCAGATGGAAAATCACCATGAATCATATGTAATATATCTCATACCCCCATGCTATATTTCATCATAAATATACTATAATTTAGTATAATTGATAACAACGCACTCTTCAGTTACATAAAACTTTACTGGCAACATATGTGCTGTACTTTTTAAAAAGTTATAAAAATTCATCTTGCTGAAATATGTCATCCCACCTGATTCGCAGAAGATTAAGATGATTTAGATTTTTTAAATGGAAGATATCACTAAATAGTAAAAAATGTCAAATTATAATTTTAAAAAATTGATTTTTAGCAATTTTCAAGCTTCTTTGGTGACAACACAAACACGACTTGCATTTCTTCATGAATTCAGGATTTGTATAATTTTTTTTATGAAATTAGTAAAAGAAATCGATTTACTTTAAAAAAAAATCTAAATTTTATTAAAAAATGCAAGTAAATCACATTTCTCCAATTGGATATCTCACTATATACAGGATATCTCATTTCAAAATTATTTAGAAGAGTTGTTATTTTATTAGTTGTAGTATATTCGAGTTGCCGCGGAGGACATACCGGCGCGATCATTAAGTAAGTTGGCCGTCACGCGGCGCTGAGCGGACGATTTTTCTGAGTTGCTCTACATTTTTTCTTTTTCACTCAAAATAAAAAACCGAGCTGATTCGCTGAGTCTTGTCACAGCAGCGGTAGGGTGCAGATGTGTCTGTCTCTCCCATCCTAGTGTTGTCGCTCAAGTGTGCCGCGCGAGTTTATAACTTATATAATTTTGTCCATCCGCCCTTTTAAGGGCGTCTTTGTACTTTAGCTTATTGTTCTCGTTGTTAGCAGGGCAAATAGTATATTTAAGCCAAAATAATCCGAGGCACTATGGCCTTGTTCTCTGGAGGGGAGAGGATAGAGACAGCAGCGATGCTTCCAGTATGCCTTTTCTCTTAATCCCCCGATTGTTACTTTAGAATCTCCCTCTCCCTCTAAATTTACAATTTCATCTTCCATCTCCCCGCATAGTGAGTAAGTTTCACAAAACCTACTGCTGGAAAATATTTATAAGGAAACGGGTATCGCGATGCCGAAATTTTATTTAAATAAAGTCGCATCTAGTGTAACGATTGCATCAGAAAGTGTTGACAGGGATACAAACCTCGAAAACTTTGGAAGTCTAGCTAACGCAATCGCCCTCGCGACTCTTAAGAAGCTCTACAGAGCCAACCTCAATGGACATCCATGAGCAACAGAGGCAAACTAAAAAGCGGCCGCTGCGAAACTCTGCAGAGGAGAGCTCTATTCAAAGCAAGAATCTCCCGCCAAGAAATGCGCAAATGTAAGCAATTCCAGCATGACATTACACATGCAAGCAAGTTCTAATGTAGACGACAATACAAATCAGTCAAGTCAGAATACGAGTAACAGAATTACGGCATTATAGCACACGTGATATTGACACGTATATAGTATATGTCTATTCTAGTAACCGAGATAACGCTATCCCACACTTATCAGCAAAATAATATATATAAATAATTTCAAAATAAGATAATATAAAATAGTTAAAGCCGGTATTCCCGATATTCTCGAAATTAATTGGTAATGGAAAAATACTAGTAGCAGTTTGCCACGGGAGACAACCGTCTCGTGGAGAATTCTACTGTCGCTAAGCACAAGAACTTTTATGCCAGCTTTCAAGATTCTTAGGACAGGGATGTCCCCAATACAGGATGTTCCCCAGCAACTTGAGCTAGACACACTCAAGGAGGCTCTGGAATCATCAAAAGCCAAAATAATAAACGTCGTTAAATCGAAGGAGTGTTAAGAGTAATAAAATCGAATACATTCCGTCCAGAACAGTTCGTATTAAATTTGCAAGACAAAAATCAATCTACAACAGGAAGAAAACTCTATCGAATTATAGGAGATTATGACTTAACACTGCTCAATGGAAAAACACCCACCTTTTTGCGACCTTCTTCAACTACAACTTCAATTCTAGACCTGGCTTTGGCATCTCCCCATTTAGCGCAAAACAAATGTAGAATCTGATATTCTTGGAAGCGATCACTTCCCAGTGACAACAATAATTGAACAATATCCAGGTTAGTCTTAAATCAAAATTCTGCTAAATTATCTCTCATTAAAGAGATGTGTCAAGCATTTCATCATGAACTGCTATCCTCTGTCAAGAATCTATCTGCTGAAATTGGTCACGACATAATAGATAGTTATGACAGGTTCACACAAAACCTGCTTGAAGTTGCCAGGAGTTTCTTCTCAGAAAGCAAACATCTCCCGCATACTTCAATACAATTCCAAAAATTGGAACCTCCTCCTTGATGGAACGAATCGGAAGCGGTGCATAACAGAAAGGCTATCAAGAAACTTATCTCACACAACACTCACAGAGGAAAATTATCTTAGTTTCCGTAAGACTAGCACTGATTGTTTTAAGAAACTTTCGGAACAGAAACGCAAAGAATGGCACAACCTTGTGAACAGCAAAACTCCCATTAGTCAGATTTGGGCCTTAATCAAATGTTTCAAAAGAAAGACGTCACAGCGTGATAATTCATCTCAGGTCCTAAGTTTCCATGGAAGCAATTTCCAAGCTATGCCCCCGTCTTCCAATTATTCCAAAACTCTCTCATAGAAATGAAGCTTGAAGACAACCAAAACTCAAATACATGTACATGGTTAAATGATCCTTTGATTCTAAAAGAATTTAGGGGTACACTTACATCATCTCGCAAAAATCCGCTCCGGGATTAGACCAAATCAATTACAAAAATGTTAGGATAATTACCCATAGAGTACCTGTCTACTATCTATGTTCAACAAAATTTTTTTTCAAGGAATCTTTCCAAGTTCGTGGAAGATTTCTTTGTAGTAACTTAATAAACCTAGCAATAAGACGGTTAGACCTATATCACTAATGTCATGCGTAGGCAAACTCATGGAACGAATTCTTTATCAGAGGCTAAACTGGTTCATAGAATTCAGACCAATCCTACCAGCGCAGACGGGCTTCAGGCCCTTTAGGATCTGCGATGATAACTTGGCTACATTGATCACAGCAGTGGATTCCTAAATCAATCTATTACAATTGCAGTATTCCTGGACGCATTTGCGGGCGCATTTGACAATCTATCCAACATAGATTTATCTCTTAGAAGAGCTGAAGGAAATAGGCGTTCCACTTCAGAAAATTTGCTGAAAACCTGATCAGTCAGTGTGAGATACCTGAACTTCGTAATAGATGGCGAACTTCATGGTCCATGTAACACATATAAAAGTACGCCTCAGGGATCTACCTTAAGCCTTTTACTATTCGATATTTACCTTAGAAATTTAGATCGACAGCTGCATTATACGATACTTGCTTCCTACAATAGACAGACGACGTGGTGCTATATTCCATCGTAATCCAAACGATGCTATTGAATCTATCCAATTCTCCCTGAACAAAATGAATGAGATCTAAAATACAAGAACCTGGAAATATCTTCTATCAAATCCTCTTGGATTGGCTTCACACAGGGCAATGCAGTCAAGATTTTACTCAAATTATTCATCAACGGGATCTTAATCCCTAGAATATAATCACATCGTTTTCTGGGAATCATACTGAACTACAATCTTAAGACACTATCTTAGATATCTAATCGACAGGGGCAGAAAGATCTCTGGCATCGCAATAGCGATTCTGTCGGACATCGTCTAGGGTTCCCATTCTAATCTTCTCCTTACTATTTACAGAGCCACATTCCGTAGTGATGGAATACGGATGTCAATTCTTCATCTGGAGTTCATCTACATCCAAGTCTACTACCTTCATCAAGTTACAGCGATTATAATACAAGATAATTAGAAAGACAATGGGATACCGCATATCGACACCGATAAATGTCATGCTGAGGCCAAAGAAATCAGCCTCAACCTTAGACTCAACTGCCTCTAAATTTATTTTCAAAATTATGGCCAATAAATTTAGTATATAAATCCTTAGAGGAAATGGATTGTAGTCACCCAAAGAAATCTTAAAATTGATGCCATTAAGGGCTTTAGACTCTTCAAACAGTAACTTTGTGACTAGCCGTTGCGAAAAAAACATAATTCATCGCATACTCATCAGCATACTGACATTCTTATGAGGTCTTCTTTCTCAAAATCGATTATGTTAAATATGCACGGTTCCAAAAGACAATCCCAGTTTAGCAGATTTCTATCATAAATCCTTTCAATATAGACAAAATGCCATTTCCTTTTATATGACGTATCGAAGAATGAGGAAGGCGCCGTAGAAGGTGCTGTTTTTTCATCTAGCATGGAAGCTCTATTAAACATAAATTGTCAGCTGAATCCTCCATCTTTTCGGCTGAGTTATGGGCCATATTACAGTCTATTGAGACAATTGGAGATCTTGATATCATAAAGAGCATTATATTTTCTGGCTTAGAAAACGCGCTTGAAGTCCTTTGCAGTTCACAAGAATCCAGTGTAATTACATAATCTACTATATCAAACAAGTTTATTATTGCGATGTTATCAAACAGGGCAAAGAGGTGACATTCTTCCAAAAAATGGTTTCAAAGACTTTGTCAAGAGAACAAATAATCCTTGTTAACCATCTAAGATCGAATCATATAAATATTAAGAGAGTCCAAATGATAGAGTCATCGGTTTGTCCCTATGAGTCCCTCCCAAACAATTAATCACCTCCTGTTCCATTGTGAAAAATTTAATCTGAATTCGTCTCCTATCCGTAACTATATTGCTAATAAATTCCCTAATTCCTCCCCTTTTCTTTGCCCTTCATTCCCCTTCCATCAAACTGTTTCGTCTGCTATTGGCTTACATGAAAGCCAATGAGCTTTTCTTTTAGACCTTCTTTGCTCCTCTCCCTCTTCTCCTATGACGCGCGGCTAGGCAGCAGGCATCTGGAAGCAAGAGGGCAATCATCGATCGAAATTCTAACAGACTGGTAGCCCTCTCACAATTTATAACTAGTACCGCGGACTTCAATGGCCTAGTCTCAATCTATGGATTGTCTGGTAATACACTAAGAAGAAGAAGAAGAGCTGATTCGCTGTAATACTCGATCTCGTATTCGACACATTCGTATTTCTTACAATAAAGTTTAATTGAAACCAATAAAATTGATTATGTTTACTCGTGAATTACTAAAGAGGTGTCTGATAGTCCTTACGATACCTTAACATATAGTCCTTTGAATCGGATCGAGATACGCCGCACAGTGCAGATAGAAGAAGACCAGCAGATCTCGTGATCGTATAAGTGATCGTACTAGAGACAGACGCCATTACTCGCATCATTACGAAGTATCTTAGAAGTGCGAAACGCACGATATACGCAAAGAGAAGCTTATAGACAAGCGACCAAGAGAGAATAGTAAAAGCTTGGATCGCCTGGATCGTCACAAGGAATCAGTACTATAGACGATGGGCATCATCACGTGGAAAAAATCGCCATATAGGAAAAAAGAAGATTCAAATCGCACGCATACTTCGAGAAACATTCACCAATCGAAGCGTCATCATCAGCAAGTCTCAATTCTAGTTTTGATAAATAAAAGCGAAATACATATTACTGTTCGTTCGTGTAGCGTGAATTATTGTCGGTAAAACAGAACTACGTCTGAAGAAGAAAAATTAGCTAAGTTGAAGCAAAAAAGTTAAAATCTAGTAGAAATAAGTTTTTTGGATAATGACCGTCACAGAAGAAATTGACAAAAAATTAGAAATATACAAAAATAAGTTTCTGCATTTAAAATTAATAGTTAAAAAAGTATTAGAAAATCGCGTTGAATTAGTAGCTAGAAACGAGATTCTCGATCAAGCATCTCAAGAAGTCAATATGCAACATAATGTAAGAGAAAATAATAATCTTATTAAATTGCCTAAGATCGAATTACCAACTTTTTCTGGTCTATACGAAGAATGGTATGCTTTCTTTGATGATTTGATAGGTGTTCAATTCATTAATTCATTCAAATGAATTGTTAAATGACGTACAAAAATTTCATTATTTGAAATCATCTTTGAAAGACCAAGCGGCCAAAAGCATTAGAGATTTCTGGAATAAATTACGCAGATAGTTGGTCTAGATTAAGAGAAAGATACGACAATTGATAATACAAACTCATATTCAAGCGATATTCGACTTATCTATTATCAAAAAGAAAAATGGAGTAGCTATCAGGCAAATTCTGGCGTATTAAAACACACCTTTGCGAGCATTAAAAAGACTCACGAAGCAATGGGACGATTTACTTATTCATATTGTAATTGACAAATTAGACATCACTTCAGTAACGGAATGGGAAAACACATTAAAATCTACAATGTCGAGCTTTTTGGAACTAGTAACCTTTTTAACAAAGAGATGTCACACTGGAGGCAATAGTGAATCGAAATATACAAGATTAAGTAAGTACGAACTCATGTAAAACAGATTCCAGCAAGATTACCGCAGCTCACATTATTGCCATTAATATTAAGTGCGCTTATTGTAAAGCATATGATATATCTATATAGTAGCTTTCGTAGTCCGTATTAGAGTGTGAAAAAGGTGAAACAAAACGGGTTATGTTTAAATTGCTTAAGATCTAAACATTTAGTAAAAGATTGTGTATCCAATTATCCATTGTAAGATTTGCGGAAAGAAACATAATTCATTATTGCATATAGAAAACGATAAAGAAAAACAAGAATATGCAGTTAAAGAGATAAGAGATTAAAGTCGAATCAAAATAAAGATAGGTACAGTGTAACGTCATACTAATTCGAATAAAACGGTAGTTTTGAAACAAGTTTTGCTCTCTATTGCTGTCGTAAAAATAAAGGATAGAAGCAGTCGATTCGTGGAGGGCAGAACTTTGCTAGATAACGGCTTTCAATCGAATTTCATGTCTCAAAAATTTCGAAGTAAATTAGGTCTCTCAGGTGAAAAAACGCAAATAAGAATTAGAGGAATAAATCAACAGATCTCGGACGCCTTAAAAGTAATTGATTTGAATATGGTCTTTGATTCTTATTACATAGACTTCTCTATTACAAGGACTGAAAATGCATAGTGTTGCCTTGTATTACGCAAAAGTTGCCAGGATTCGAGTTAAATAAATTCGATTTAAATATTCCAAATAACGTTAGACTGGCGGATCCTGAATTTCAAATCTCTAAAGAAATAGATATATTAGGTGTACAACTTTGCTTCCGCCGTTTTCCTATAGATGGCTTTAGCGGTAAGTGGTGGTCGAAATAAATAGATCATAGACGTCATACAATAAACTTGGGCATCTGTCAACATAAC
>Ga0157363_1004168_pt1 | contig 13271 bp, 6 predicted proteins | sample AttsexASBM1_FD_111477 | JGI IMG/M metagenome (GOLD analysis project Ga0157363, IMG submission 111477) | Fungus gardens microbial communities from leaf cutter ant in Ribeirão Preto, State of São Paulo, Brazil - Atta sexdens ASBM1 | ecosystem: Host-associated > Fungi > Mycelium > Unclassified ...
TTTCGAAGAATTTTCGATTAATTTTTATTTCATGTATTTTATGATATGACGTGTCATTTCTTGACAAGTAATTAACTGGGTACTTCAGTGAAATCAGTTAGCAATTATTCTCATTTATCTTATCATGTCAAAATATATCATATATAAAAATATAACGAAATTAAATTTTATTAAGTGGTTGTTAAATGTTAAAAATTTATAATAACTAACGTCCTATTCAATCATATCGTCAGAATGATTTTTAATGTTTAATATTGTTTTGGAGAAAACTTTCATGATAAAACAATAGAAGTATATAGAGAGCAGATATAGTAAACAGAGAAACGTTAGAGAAGGAAGTCGTTACAACTGCGACAGCTGTGCACAATTTCTCGCCTGTTTATATTGCCGTGAAATTGACTTTTGCGTAGGAAACATGATTAAACTTGTTTAAACTCGTTATACAAGCATGACGAGAAGGCTCGACAAAAAAAGACGCATCCGGTTTTAGTACAGTTGAATCGATCTGCACACGAGGCGAATCGATCGAGGGCATTTCATCCGGCATTACTGAAGCGATCTATAAGATACCGCGATAGAGGTTCGCCGTCGTGCACTTTATACTCGATTCGCGAATCACAATTCATGGTCGTCCTCATTTCTTCGACCGATCTCTCGGCGCAACGGTAATCGGACTTTCATCTCTTTCTTAATACATCACACCCCTTGAATTTGCCGTTATTCGCAACAAGTCTCTTATCCGGATATGTGAAATCGCAACGGCGCGCGATCGCGGATGCGCGACCGTAATCGTGCAAAAGCGTGAATGGGAATCGTGATGCTCCTTCGGCCCCGGGCGATTTTGTTGCAGCTGTTAATTCTTCGTGAGGCGCTTAATAGATATTCCCCCGTCGGGACCATGAAGATTATTCGTTGTACTCTGTTTTTCCTGACGTTTATGCAACGTTCTTATCCATGCCGCAACAAAAGTCCCTCTCGCCCTACTGGTGTGAGGTAGCAACTTGAGTCGTTAGTATTTCCGAGAGGAAAGATCGCGATCGTGATGATGCGCGGAAACTATAGTACAACGAAGGAAGAAGTACCCTTTGTATAATCGTTGCGCTTCGGGATGAAGAAAAAGTATATCCCGTTCCGTCGAATGCCGGTCGCTACAAAGGCCGAAGCGAAGAAGAGAGAGTGTTGGAAGGACCGCGTTGAAGAAGCGTAGAAATCGAAACCGAGCGAGGCAAAACCGCTGCGGCCAAGCGGTTACAGGTTGCAGCGTCTCGGGATGCGAGAAAGATGGAAAGTGAGATAAAGAGAATAGAGCAAGAGAAGAAGATCTCGATTCGCGCACGGTGGCTTTAAATGCATGTAAAACGCGTGGAGTGCGCCGGCAAACGCGGCGCTACTCCAGAAGTAACAAAACCGCTAAATTATCGGCTTGTCCCGCTCCTCTGGAGCCGAGTCAGCCTGACTGCAACTGCGAGCGGGCGAGGTCTTCTAGATAGGCCTCGTCAGTATTCGAAGGATTATGAGTGAAGCTGATGTACATAAAGGATTCAACATGATAGACGTGAGTCATAATACGCGCAGTCGCCTACCCGTTGATCAAACTATTTTTTCTCCCATCTCATTCTCGATGATGAAGGTGTAGCGACGATACCTGCGTACGTACATAGTAATTATGTACGCCGTGATGTCTACCGAAGCCAGAATTCAGGATTCTTATGCGCCTCTCCTTTATATTCCTTCCTGTCGTAAAACACTTTGAATTTGCCATTAGATGAAAATTTCTATATTAAACAAGGTATCTTTACAACCGTAATGTGAATACACAATTACGAGAATAATGAAGAAACGAAAGCATTGTACAGTCTGATCTCGAGTGCTTAAATGATTCGGTGTGAATTTTACCTTTATATACATATTCAATCCTGCAAACTGTACCACGAAATTAATTTCCAGTCTTGAAACGCAATTTTAAACAGAACTAGAGCAGTAATATCTCAAATTAAATTGACAGCAATTCAAGTAATGTAATAATATCGATGCTAGGAATTTTATACTTTTAAATTCATAATGTTAAATTATATTCAATTTGAATTATTTTTAATCATTTATTTGTCGTCATTGCTTTTGCTCAATATATCGTTAATTTAATTAAAATGAAGTTAAACAATTTAATTTAAGGTGATGTATTAAATTTGATTGAAATTTAGTTTGTTATTTCCTATGGATTGATTTTCTGAGAAAAAATATTTCATATATAATTATATATAATTATATAAAATTATACATAATTATATATAATTATATAAAAAAATGACATTTTATGTACAATTATATATAATTATATACATATATCCATATATATATATAACATTTTTTGGATTACGATTTTTCAACTGTAAATTTTTAGAAGTGAAATTTCACTCTCAAAAGAAGTTAAAAGAAACAGTTAGAAATTAAAAATAACAAACTGTTATTTAACTCAATTGGATTACTATTGTCTCTTTGATATTTGAATAGAAGAACATTAATAGAATGACATTAATAGTCTAATGCTAATAAGAATCTTAAGATCTATTAAAAATTTCTATCTTATTGTAAAGATATACGACATGATATTCATATCACACAAGTGTTTATATTCATCGTCATAAAGTTTACTGTAGCTAAAATCTGTTTGAGTTCCGTGTATTTATATTTACTCAGTACTATGGCTTTAGTAAACTTACGATCTAATGTCGGGATGTTGAATGTGCAATATCGCTATCGCGTAGTACCTAGAGAAGGACGTAAGTAGCTAAGCTAAGTCTATAACGCCGCCTGTAGAGAATCGTGATGTTTCTCGCGTGATCTTTATTGTAGTCACGACTTATTTCTATGGTTTCATCGAACCGTGACTCTTGATCGAGGTGACGAGAGATCCTAGATCTTGTCTAACGGAAATCTTGCATTCTTGATCTATTCTGACATTATACAATATTATCTTTCCTATTTTCTATCATTTTCTCTAATTTTCATTTATTATTTCAAGAAATTTTCTTTATTTTTTTTTTCGTGCTCTCTCTTATCTTATATTTTAAAACAATTTTTATTTTTAATTTTTTTACATTGATAAAAAATTAATTGAAACATTTACTTAAAAAAAGAGAGTAGTAAATTAATAATGTTAAATATTAATAAATGTATGTATTCTCCAGCATTTTAATTATAATTAATAATCTAGCGAGAAATAAGAATAGAATAAGTAATAAAAAATATTGTTATTATATTGTCATTAATTGTTGTGTGTAGAAATTAGGAATTTTTTTTCTTCATTTGTCTTGAAATGTGGATGTCTCAAGGTTCTTGGAAACGAATGTAATCGCAGAAATGCAAGCGGTAGATTTGCATATTTCACGGATTGAGGGCTGCGTTGGGGCAAGGTGAGACGCATTAATAATCACAGAGATCCATCTTCGAGGAGTAATTTCGCGCCTCGACGTATATCGAAGGGCAACGACTGACAGAGTATATTGCAATGCTCGATTAATTGGAGGATAACCTTCCTCAGCGGTCAGTGTCATCTGCACACAACGAGATCGTTCTGTATGTGTACTCTCTCGAGATCTTTTCAATATGCGAACGTAAATCATAACCATAAGCATAAACGAGAAAAGGAAGAGAAAGATAAAAAGAAAGAAAAATGCGGAAAGGGCGATGATGAAAAGTGAGAAAAACGTAAGCGAGACTAGAGAATGAGAGAGAGAGACGATACACGAGCCGATTAAAGTATAGAGTTCATGTACGCTCGGAGCATCAGAATGTCGGAACGTCACTTGTGGAAACATTTACACGGCCTCTTCTCGTTGAACTAATAATATATGTAAGTTCACTCACAAGGTTCATAATCCGTATCACGATCAGTATATACTCTTTCTTTCATTTGACTCAGCGCTTACCAAGTTCTGCGGCAGTATGTGCACAATGACCATGGGCAAAGATTATGTCTACTACTATGTCGCTCGCATTGGGGCATGGAGAACGAGTGTCTCGAGATGCATTGCCGAAAACGACTCTGTAGATTGCGCTCTTTCCAGAAAGTACGTACGTAACAGATAGCTGCTCAGTGAGTTAACTTATTAGTTCTGTGACGGGGGGGGGGTTGTGACTCTTGAGAATTATATGTTTTCTTCCTAATTCGCCCTGATCTTGGATGCGGAAAATTAAATCTTAGACATTTTAATAATTTGACAAACAAATTCCTGTAAATAAAATATAACAATAAATTTAGAGATAATATTACAGAGGCTACTTTAAAAATAGAATAAAACAAGATAGATCAACGTTGATAACAGAAATACTTTTTAAAAATAATTTTTAATTGATAATAAGTTATTTTAGTAATTTAATAATAAATAGGCTGACATGATATAAATTATAAATAAAGAGTAATAAAAATCTTTAGATCCAACTCAATAAACAAACAAGATCTTGAGTTGATTCCAAAAGGTTTTTATTATTCCTTATTTATGATTTATTTTAATAATTTTTATATGGATAATTTTTATTTCGTAATATTAATATAATTGATAATAAGACAAAAAAGTATTAAAAAATTTTCTTTTAATTATTTGAATAACGAAATTTCATTCTTATAATTGTAAATACAATAAACATAATATATTACGTGGAATACATAAAAAAAATTTTGTAATCATGTAATGAGTTGCCATAGATAAATTTTGCTGACAGTTGCAGTCTAAAGATTTCATTTTAATCGATACAAATGTATCGCTTTTGAAATAGTTTGTTAGATTCTTGATAATTATCGTTAAGTGACGTTCTCTCGCTTTGCCTTGAAAATATTCACGGGTGGCAAAGCATCCATTAGATTATCTACGCGCCCGCGGTAACGTTCGACACTAATTAAATGCGAGGCCTAACAGTGTTGCAAGGCGTGCCGCGTTACGCGTGCGATACGCGACTTTGTTATCCAAGTGCATCGTCAGCATCCGATGCTCATCGAGTCTGACCAGAAAATCGATGCCTCGAAGCGATCATCGTTTTTATTCATTCTTGGTTATGCCCACCGATCTCTTCCTGCGCGGATCATAAGACTGATGTGTTCATATATCATCGTCATGAAACGCATGTTTTGAAACGAATCTTCTCAGGAAAGTACACACCATATGGTGGGATTCGATAAGATTACTTTTGCGTTTTTAAATTTATTTAATAATTTAAGAAAAAATGTCGATTAGCAGAAATCGAACGAAGTTTTATAAATTATTTTATCGAATATTGAAGAGAAGATTTATGCTTTCTAACTAAATATAATTGATTGATGCTAATATGTCCTATTTATAGCGAATTTGTATATTAAGCTAATAAATTTGCTTTATAAAATTTGTAATTAATTAATCATATTTAATGTTAAATGCGCGATATATAGACTGTCCAAAATTCACTGTCAGTGTTGAAAATGTACACGTGACGTAAACTATAAATTTCAGCGCTAGCAGTGAATTATGAAACACAGCCATAGCTCACATCATTTTCAAGTATTTTTGTCTTTAATGCAAAAGTTAGTTGTTATGCACTTTATTATTTATCGTTCTTTTTATTAGATTATATTCCCTGGAGAATGTACCGTGTCTTTCGCAAGACTCGCTGTTAAGTCATTGAATGCCTTATATTGATCGACGTTCGCGATTGTAGCTAACTCATCGTCACGATGATTTGCAAGTAATGTGAAGACAGAGGACGATAATTAAATTCATCAAAGAACTCTAAGCCATTCCGCTATAAGAAGAACTATGTGATCGTCAGATAAAACATTATTTTCAACCGTTCGAAAATAAGCAATAAGAAAGAAAAATATTATTCTTTAGGGAGTAGATTAAATTGAAAATTATTATAAAAGAAAGTTTGTATATATTTCAAAATATTGTAGTATTGTTTTTTTACACAAGATAATTTATCTCATCATTATTATCGTTAATGAAAAATCAGTATTATCAGAAAAATTATTAGTATTCACAGGATAAAGGTGCAATGTCTTGCATTTATTATCGTTGCTCTTTTTTAACAATCTATAAAGTGCTAAGATAACCATTAATAACATTCATATATCTTAAATACTCTTGAAAATCCCAACACGTATCGTGGGGAATACAAATGAGCGGAGAAACCATTTAGCATACACCTGCGTACCGGTCACGTTGGATATTAAAGGGTTAACGGTGGTACCGAGTCTAGGCTAGAATGTAAAAATCCGCACGTTTGTGTAGCTCATTAAAGAGGCCTGTTTTCGCTAGATACAAGATACGAAACTGGTAGTCCGTCCGAATAATTTTCATAATTGACAGACGCTCGACTGTGTTCTAACGGCAGTAAGAAAGTCTGGAAAAGTCGTGCATGCATCGTAACATAAATTCCGCCGATAATGAGATAGGTAAATATCGGTTGCCACGCACGTTTAACCGGAATACCTTGGAACGACTCGGCCGTTCTTGGCTGGGAGAGTTATTGAATCCGTCCGATCGCACTTAAATCGATGCACGATGCACAATTCGTTCGTTTCTTCTCGCGGGGCTATATGGCCCTTGGCTGTGCCACTGCATTGCCGCTTGAAACGAAGCGATGATTCGGCCCACAGCTATACCATATACGCCGTGCATGCGGGCGTTTCATTACTCAATTAACCGGCCCACGCGCCGTACGCACCGCGAAGGATGACGACGTGCGTGTCGTTCGGCCTGTACAGGTAAATCGAGTGGCAGCATACCGTACGTACACGATACTTCGTAAATATGGAGAACGGCGTCGCCTTAATGATATGCGAATATTCCCGACTAGTAATCAGCGAGTCGTGTCTCGTGGAAAATAGGTACGTCGCAACTTTAAACAGTCTCTCAAAGGCTCGAGTGGTCGGATAGGTGGTAATAAACAAGACGTTGTATTATTACCATTATTATTGTTACTTGTATTCTGCAGCTGTCGGTGGCGAGAGAGAGATTTTACACAATTTAACAGCCTTGAGAGAGTAAGGGATGTGCCAGCATCTCGTGACAATATTTAAAGCGACAGCTATATCCTTTGATCAAGACGATGCCAGAGGGAGCATCGTGAAAACATTCCTTGAGCGATATCAGTGATTCATATTCTTTTATGAATTTTTTAAAATAATTAAATGTCAGATATCGAAACACACACAAATATGATTTATTGTTTTAAGTTGTCCATGTAAAATTGTCTATACAAAAAAGTTTTATTAAAATGCATCAAATTTTGAAGAAATCAAAAAATCACCAGTCAGGTGTCAACAAAAACCTTGTAAAAACACGGTATTATTTTTCTTAGAAGAGTTTTTACCTCTTTGTACAAGTATGATATCTTTGTATATACATTTTCAAGTTTAGTCACGGTTACCACCTGGACGTCATAATTACCCGCACGTAAATTATAAGTATATAACTAATAATTTTCCGCAGTAACTGGTGTAACTAGGCGGGAATAATAATAAAGATCGTTAACCCTGCCATTGCTTGTCGCAGCGTTGCATTATTATGCGGGCACACTAGAGTTGTAGGAACTTTACGCGTCGCGGCGGCTCCCTCTTTCATCATATTGTTCGTCCCGTGACCGCGACAATTTACTCGTCCTTGTTGCTTGTCGGATGCTTCGTGCCCCGTGACGAGAACGGGATCTTGTCGAGGCTTAAGATTTTACGAGCCGTTTCCGCTAATTTTAACGAGAAACAGTTAAATGTCCCGAGCGTTAGAGCGCGGACACGAATGTTAAGGAAGCAGCACTTCATGGTTTCAGGACACATACCTACGCAAACGCTTGCTCTGCGTTACTCGTTTATGTAGCTCATTGGTATGTTAGATCGACTTTGTTGCGTATGTTTGCGCAAGTACTGCTCGTCGAAATGAAATCAGTGACCTCAGAGATAAATCTTTAGAACTTTAATCCAATCTAAATCCTTCGCTAAATGTTCCTTATTTCTGTTAGTTTTAACAGGTATTTAATATTACATATAAAATTAATATTGAAAAATTATAATATTTAATTTAATTTATATATTGTTTTGTTCATAAAAATTACAGTTAAATTATTTATCTAACGTATCGATATACAGAGTTGAATAAAGAATTAAAATTTCTTTTAAATGTATAGTAATTTTTCATCAAATATCTGAAAGAATTGTATGCCATGCCATAGCTTATAATGATATTTAAATTGTTCTTGACAAACGAGCGAGCGAAGAAAAATATGAAAGAAAGGAGGTCGAGTGTCGAAGAAGTGGGCGAAGACACAATCGCACATATGCTAGGCCGACTGTCATAGGTGATTACATCAATCTCGTCCTCAAGACAGTTGGTAATTATACGGTACCGTGAAGCAAAAAGTACAGTATACTTAGCATTGTTCTTGAATTACGGCTTTAGTGTAATTATCCTTAGAGGCATGCTCGCGATTTTATAAGTCTCGTCCGTTAGACATGAAAGAATAGATATCAAGTAAATGTCGCACATAAATTTTCTTACTATAACCTTTTACAGTTCTTTTTTTTTACTGCATCTTTGGCAGAATACTCACAAAAGAATTTGTAATTTTTTTGTTAGTTTAATTAATTATATAATATGATTTTTTATAACAAAATTAATTATATATATATCTTTCTTGTTTTGAATTTTTTTCTTTTAATTATAATCTATGTATCAGATTGTTTTATCTAGTATATGGATCTTATCTAACGGAATAAGAAGAATTAAAAAAAGGAGAACTAATATGCTATTGAATATTAAGATTTAATTATAAGTAACAACCGAAAATAATTCACGGATTAAAATGTTATAATTTGTTCACATTTTTTATTAATAATAATCCTAACGGATACGATCTTCATATGATGATGGATTTAATATACTTAAAAAAAAAAAACAACAAAATGGGAAAGCTAATTGTATCAGCTATTGCACAAAACACAATATTGTTATAAATTTCTTAAAAATTTTTATGTGTTTTACGCAGTTGAGCTCAATGTATTCAATGGACAGTACATCGGTTTTCAACAAATTATTGTAGCTGAATGAACGAACCGCAATCAATTCATTGCGTCTCGTATTCAGGAATGCCGTGCAAATAATCGGACTATAAGACTTTTTTAAGGTCCATTTGGATTTGTATCCTCGTTCGTGTCGATGATCACTCTTCCAATATAGCGTGAGATCTCTCATTGAGGCGTTGCTGAGCAATTTCAACGTCAAATGCATCGCGACACGAAGTGATACTGACCACATAAATTTGTATTCGCAAAATGTATTCTATGTTATGTGATTTAACTTTGTAAGTTTTGTTGCTGATAAATCGGCTGATTAAGAACTCTGTTTCCAATAAATTCGGCTCTAGAGAATCGATCGATGAAATCATTTCTTCTCTTGTCACGTCTATCAACTTTATCATTCACTATCCTTAATTTTATATGAATTGTATTTATATACGATGATTAAATTAGAATTTAACATCTTGATTTTGTAGGATAAGAAAGTATTTCCTATTATTTAGTTATTTCAGATATTTCAGATCGTTAGACATCGGTAATAGATATTATTTTCTCATTTTGTTTATTCTATCTTGTAATTTCACTTGCGATATAGGCGTATATAGCATCTGTTTTCATGTAAACTTACTATAACTAGTCGAGATTAGATATGATTCTTACCCAGGGCGAGAACCAGCCAAGCGTTTCATTCTTTGATTTTACCGTCTTCTACAGTTTAAGATTTAATCCTCGCTCAAAGTTATCATATGTCCTGACTTAGTCGTCGTCTTGAAATGTAGGCTCATTTATTTTTTTATTTATATTTTTTTTTATATTTAGACAGACTCGAATATTTTATCATGGGTTTTACAAATGGGAGTGCTGTACTTGTCGCGTGAAAGACGTATTGATAATTAATTCGCGTGTCATATAATCATAATTAACTGTGTTTTTCTCGAGATTTATACAAGTGTGATCTAAACAAAAGGTTAAGTCTGATAACTTGAGAGCAAGAGATTTATATGGAAGATACAAAAAAAAATGGACGTTGGCGAAGCAACTTTGTAATTTTTTATTTAAATAGAAAATCATTTTTTCTGTTTATTCTGATTGTCTTAGTTCATTTAATGATTTAAAAAAATAATTAAAAGAAGATTTATACAGTGTGAATGTTACTGGATTAGCCAGCAAGGATCGCTTACAAAGTCACGAGTTAAGAAATCATGCATTATTCCATTGGATTAATCAGTACATAGGTCGCATGTCATATAATTATAATCACTGCACTTGGCAACGAAATGATTTTACACAAGTTCAAATAGAATTTAAAGAAAAATTTATAAAAAAGAAATTTTTTAAATTTGTTGAATCTCGGATTAACAATCCGAGGAACTCGGATTGTTAAAGATATTACGGTTACTAAGAAAATTGGTGATATTAGCCAGTAAAAAACTACTGTTAAAATTTTTAAAGGCTTAATAAGGCAGACGAAATGATATCTTAAAATTAAAATTATTTTTAAAGATTAATTTTTTTGAAAAGTTTAAAATTATATATATATAACATATTACATTTTATCATAAATAAAAAAAATCATATTAAGATTGTATATGTTATTAGCGTCTAATATTTTTAAAATATTGAATGAAAGTAAATTATATTTAAACGTAGATAATTATTCTTTTTATATTTTATTATTTCAATTTATAAATTATATTCAATACTGATAATATTAATTTTAGATTGTAATCTATTAAAAATAATATATAAAATTGATAAAATGTGTGTTAGCATTAATTATGTATTTTTAAACTATATAAAATTATAAAATTAAATTTTTTTGTTTTTTGATCCATATCAAAATATCTATTTACAAAAAATTGAAATTTAGAAATAATATAAAAATAATAAATAGTTAAAAATTAAAAATGCGCAAAGAACAGAAGATTGTCAATTAGAACTGATAAAAGTGCTGGAAAGACTTTATAAATTGATTCATTGTTATTGGAAAAAATTTTGACAAATTAAAATTCCATGACTATTTTGGTTTCCGCGGAGATGACTGATTTGCACTTATCACTTGAACTTATGTTAGCAAACTTACGGATCTGATCTCGACATTCTCAACACATTGCGAACGCACACATATATATGCTTTTGTGAGCAATAGTTCAATGAATAGTTGAAGAAAAGTAGAAGTAAAAGCCAATAGTCGCCGACGGTTTGCTAATGCATTTCCGATGTACATCCGCTTTGTAATCGACATGCGAACCTTGGACAGGCCATTCCAAGACTAAGGCACCATGAAACTGATCACTCTGTTTTGAAAGCACGATCTTGTTCTCTAGAGAGCATTTCTAACGACGTATTCTCGAGTATAAATGTTATCAGTGGGATTCGCTTGGCGAAGAGAATTTATTTTTTATCTTATTTTTTTCTCTTATTTTTTTATATTTTTATATAATAATAATAATACACTGAGTACTCAGTTTTGTTAAATATATTAATAATTTTAATGTTAATGTCATTAAATCTAATGTTAATAAATTTTATAAGTAGACAAGCGAAAATAAGAATATCAAACTATGAACATAATATTGGGAATACAAATTAGTTCGGTCCGTTTCCCTAAAGATAGCTCCAGCTTGTGAAGTTCATAGTGACAGCTGATTTTGACGGTTTCAAAGAGGTTAAACATCTCTAATAATATTCACTTTATATCGCTTTGAATTTCATACAAAAACCTTGATTTTTACTGTATATGAAATGTCGAATTTTGTTGTTAACCAAGCAGCATTTGCGGGAGGTTTTGATTTTCTGCTTTAATTGGAAGAAAAATGCGGCTGAAGCCCATCGAATGCTTATCGAAGTTTATGGTGACACTGCTCCAACTGATAAATCATGTAGGGAATGGTTTCGACGTTTCAAGGTTGGAGATTTCAACGTTGAAGACAAGCCTCGCTCTGGACAGCCAAAAAAATTCGAAGACAAAGAATTAGAGGCATTACTAGAAGAAGATCAGAGTCAAACGCAAGAGCAGCTTGCAGAATCATTGGGGTAACTCAACAAGCCGTTTCTGTACGATTGAGAGCCATGGGAATGATTCAAAAACAAGGAAATTGCGTGCCTGAAACCGAGAGACATTGAAAGGCGATTTTTCACTTGCGAACAGCTGATTCAAAGACAACAGAGAAAAAGTTTTTTGCATCAGATTATGATTGGAGATGAGAAGTGGATATTCTACGATAACCCCAAGAAGAAAAAATATTACGCTAAGCCCGGTCAATCGTTGCCATCGACCTCAACATCAACACCACGGCCGAACATTCATAGTTCGAAGATCATGCTCTGTATCTAGTAGGACTAAAGGGTCTTGTTTACTATGAGCTGCTGAAATCTGGCGATTCAATTACGGGCGATCGGTATCGGTTACAATTGATTCTTTTGAGCCGTGCATTGTGAGAAAAACGGCCGGAATACGAGCAAAAACATAAAATTCTTCTTCTTCATGACAACGCTCAGCCTCATGTCGCTAAAGTTGTAAAAAATATTTGAAAACGCTCAAATGGGATGTTTTACTCGCCATATTCTCCGGACATTGCTCCTTCTGATTACTGATTGTTCCGAAAGATGCAACCGGTTCACTTCTTTCGCAGAAATCGAAAATTGACTCCAAAATTGAATCGCCTCCAAAGACGAGTCATTTTTTCGAGATGGAATTCGAAAATTGCCTGAGAGATGAGAAAAAGTAGTAGGCAGCGATGGACAATACTTTAATTGATCTGTTTATTCATTTTGTTTTGAAATAAATGCACAAAATAACGGACTGAACTAATTTGTACTCTCAATATTATATATTTTTTTTTTTACTAAATGAATTTATTCTTTTTAACTCAAATTCTGAAACTTGAGATAAATTTTAAAATAAATATTAATTTCACGAGTTACCTGCTTTGAAGTTTACGTTTGCCCTGGATTTTATATTTAATGAAGACAATGAGAAAGAGCATCTAAACTTTTTCAAACCATTTGTGTTTTTATTGATTTAATAAAATATACATTATAAGAGCATCATATTTTTAAAGAAAATCAATTTTGTTTGATCATTTGGTTATTTTTATTGATTTTTAATTTTAAATTTTATTAAAAATGTATTAATTATAGAAAATAAATATAAAAGCTCTTTTATTCAAAATGTTTTGTCGAAATATAATGTAATGTGTAAAAATAAAATAAAATAAATTTTGCAAAA
>Ga0157363_1004170_pt1 | contig 13270 bp, 8 predicted proteins | sample AttsexASBM1_FD_111477 | JGI IMG/M metagenome (GOLD analysis project Ga0157363, IMG submission 111477) | Fungus gardens microbial communities from leaf cutter ant in Ribeirão Preto, State of São Paulo, Brazil - Atta sexdens ASBM1 | ecosystem: Host-associated > Fungi > Mycelium > Unclassified ...
TATATATATATATATATTGATTTTGTATTCGATGATAGATTGAAGAATAATATAGCATAGGATCTGAAAATCTTTTCTATGGGAGTGCAATCTAATTTTATATCCGGCAGAAAAAAATTCGGTTTCTTCGTACTTCGTTTCTTCGAACTACGAGACAGCTGAGTGAAGGTCTTCGCCTGTCTGTTCGATATCAGCTGGCGCCGTATCAGCCTGATTTCCGTGGGATTCCTATCGAGCGCGCGTTATTACGTCACAGAAAGGCAAAACGTGAATCAGACCTTTTCCCGATTAATCCTCATCGCGGATAACGTTAGTTGAATTTGTCGAGAAATCACGGCCAAGTTTCTCTAAAATACGAGCCACTAAAATATTCATAAAATACAAAGGGAAAGAGAGAATTTTAACCGGTTGCACGAAATGTTCATCGTAATCTCTCATATAAATGTATAAGATTAATTGCCACTGTTTAAATCGCAAAAATATCACAGAAAATCTTAGAAATATCTAACTATTTCGAGATTTAGGAGAGAAACAATTTTATTCGATCTTATAATAATTTTTTGCAAATCCGATTGCAAATGCAAATGCACGATGATCGATTTTTTTTTTGTTATTTCAGGTGAAGCGATAATATGTTACCAATGCAACAGCGAGTACGACCCCAGATGTGGCGATCCATTCGATTCGTACACTTTGGGGACTGTAAACTGCAGCTTTCAACCTCGTCTGGAGCATCTCAGTCACTTGGAGCCTACCCTTTGCCGAAAAATCAGTCAAAAAGGTGAAATCTATATTTGCTTTTACAAACGCAAGTTAAACTTTACCTAACAGAAATTCTGAAAGCTTTATATTTATTTAAAATAATCATTATTTATCAATTTTCACTTTAATTTAACTTCACATTTATTATTATCATTTCTTAAATAACAGCTGTAATGATTTACTGCATATTAAAAAAATTATTATTTATTAAACATTGTTTATATCAATTATACAAGTTAGTAGGCATGCTTTGATCCGCAACTCACAAATATCATCCTATATCTCATATACATTTTATAAATAATGCGATACTATTGCAATAATGTCATTTCAATGGGCAACGTTATGATAAAGGCATTAATGCGATTGGATTAATTATGAGGAATTGAATTATTTATGAGCATTTTCATTCGAAAGCTATCGATTCTGAATTAATCAAAGAGTCCATTGAGTCGTCAATGAAGTTCGAAACATGAATAACCGCGCATTTAACTCAAGAATGATCTTCTAATTTTTCAACATAAACAATTATCTGAGATGATTTTTATAACTTCACTTAAAAGTCATTATTATTAATGACATTTATTATATATTATATATTATATTGATTGCCCTACAATTTTACTTATAAAATAATCAAAAATAATCAATAATACACAATATATGTAGTATTTGAGAACTCTGAGATTATTATACATATCCAAGTAACACGCAATGTCACAGTGATGTTAAATTGACATAAAATTCAATGAAACTTTCGTCAAGTTTCAATCAAAGTGACGTATGTATCTCGATCTTATTGCGACAATTGAGTGTTATTTGAATAGATTCAGTATTTATTTTCTTAAAAAGTAAAGTGAAATCACAGACTTTTAGGATCTCTTTCATCAACTCCGATTAATCGATGGCTAACTCAATCATCATTTCGATTGTCAATGTGAGAATTAAACATAATTTGTCTCAGAAGAGGAAGAGAAAGGAGATTTGTTGTGATATATTAAACTGTTGTTGGCACTTCTGCGAGTTGATCGTCGATTAATTTAACTAGAAATTGATGAAAGAAGCTTTTACAGAAATCAGTGGATGAAGTTAAAAAAAATACATATAGATTTTCGGATCAATAAAAGAAATTACCGTGACTGAGCATTTGTTCGCTGTTGGAATATAAAAATCATTCCACAGGTGACTATTCCCGGTTCAAAGATCATATCTATTTTAGATTTAAATTTCATTTAAATAATTCTAGATTCTAAGCAGCGAAAGTAATTTAAAAACAGAGATTTCAACATCGTTCCCGTAACTGTTGCAGTGTACGGTAAAGAGAGGGTCGTCCGTAGCTGCGGTTACATCACGGACGCCGAGAAGGATAATGGCGAGTGCCTTATGAGGACCGGCACCCACGATGTGCGCGCTATATATTGCTCGTGTACCAGTGATCTGTGCAACTCCGTCGAGAGTTTCCACACGCCGTCCCTACTGCCACTGGCATCCCTTCTGACTGCCGTATTGGCGACACCGAGTCTGCTCCTATCGTGCCCGATCGTGCCGTCTCGTATCTCCCTCTCAACAGCCTAATTCTGCCTAATTATTCTTCAAATCGTAAACCCTAAAAATCTGAGATTCCATCCCCGGCCCGTCGTCGCGCCGCATGGACCGTTCGTATACCTTGGATTTACTCCTCATTCCGTTATATTGATCGATCAAACGCCAGTCGACCGTTGTTGTCAATTTCCCTACTAGCTACAATTTTCCCGATAAGAAGATTGCGAGATGACGAAAAAAATCTTCTTTGTTGAATGGATCATCTGATCTTCAGATAAGGGTTCGATACAGCAAAAATACTTTTGGATTGATGAGTTTGGAATAATTAGAGATACTTCAATTAAAAGTGATAAGTAACCTTAGATGCAACGTAGTGATTTCAAAATGAGTTAGAGTAATAAGTGTGATGGATTGTGATGGATAAGTATGAAATAATGGATTGCGAAAGAATGGCTGTATCGTTCGCTGGGGAAAAGTCGTTGTTCCGACTTTAAAGGTCATATTCATAGTCGCGATTCAATTTGAGATCTAATTTGAGCTGAGAATCAGTCTTTCATTAGAAAAACACTTCTCAAACAACGATTTAATAAATCTGATTAGTTCAATCTTTAGCACAAATCTAGCCCGCTTGAAATGAGAATTAATCGTGGATCGATCTACGGCATATGAATACGGACCTAAGTCTATCAACAATTACATCGGCTTTCGGCCTAATTAAATAGCGCCAGACAATTAAGGCACATCAATCTTCACGCTAAGGAAACTTCGCACCCAAGCAATATGAATATTGAATTTTTCCTCCACTTGTTCCAAAGCAGCTAGCTACTCGAATTATACAACGAATCCGATGCGTCGCCCCCCCCCCCCTGTATTTCTCGGGATCTCGAGATCGGCTATCTCAATGTGAGATTAAAAAATCTCGATTTCTCGCGCACTTGCATTCACGAGGGCCTTTTTGATAATCGTTCTGAAGGACAAAGAACGACATTCAGCTAACTTCTCGTAGATAACTTCAAATTTTCGCTGCTAATGAAGAGATTTTAGATTTTAATCGATCCCTCGAATGGTATCTTCGGCTGCGAACGGTCCGTAATGTAGCCAGATTAATTAACGTAGCGTAACGGTGATAACTGCCAGATGCGCGAGGGCGATATTTCAGTAGTATACATATCTCTGCGAAGAAAAAAAAAACTAGGAGAAAACGTAAAAAAAGATACCACGGCCTCTCTGCGTATAAAAGAAAAAAAGAATTGATCACCGACGCCTCTCATGTTGCGCTGATATCACGCTTATCGCGCGATTCTCATTCGCGATTCATCGGCTGTGTCGACTTGGCTGTTCAGATAGAGAATTTCCGGATATTTTTTTGCATAGACAAATTAAGAGGAATCGATTAAGGAATCCCTTCTACGATTAGTTCATTTATTATTTAAATTTCTTAAAATTATTAAATATTAAAAAATATTACTTATCACAGTTTTTTCCAGTAACCTTACGCGATCTCTTAAATCTGGAAAGTTTCATGGTTTAAAAGAAATGGTGAGTTTTTTGCAGAATGCATTCCTATCAATTCCTATCAATTTGTCTATTTTTGTACAAGAACGACCGAATTTTAACATGCAACAAGTGCAATATCGGAATAAAAAAAGAGCGCAGCAGGAGAGATGAATATCTTATGAAAATTTACGATTACGATTAGTAATAACAATAAAAAGTAAAATACACGGTAACAAAGTAGCGGCATCGCGATAACACATTTCGCACCTCGCCTGCTACCGCTGAACACATTCGCGTGTCTGTGCATGAGTGTGCCTGTATGTGTGTACGCATTAATTATGATGTACGTATATGCACGCGAAGTAAAAAAAGTATATAAAAATATATTTTGTCGTTGAAATAATAAGCCAAATGGAATTGCACGCGAGATTGACAGGCATGCTTATTTTTAGAGGTGCAATGACACGTAGCGTTTGCGAAACGAAACGGGATATAATACGGGATGCGCCCGCGTCGCATCCGTTCAGTATTATTTATCACGTATCATAATTTAATTGTGATATAATTTATGTAACATAAGTTTTTCCGATTAAATTATATATAATATTTGGAAAACTTTTGAGTAATTATTATTGGTTTATAATATGGAATTTTAACTTAACGATACATAATAATAATATAATTAGATATATATAATATAATAGATATATCTGTAAAAATCTAACTATAGTTTTTAATATAACTACATATAATTTTTTTTAATTAACAATTATTTTAAATTTAATAAAAAAACAGAAATAATGAAGATGTAATAAAACAAACATTTGTTTTATTGAAAGTTTATTAACTTATCTTTGAAAAATTACGTTTATCTAAAGCTCTCACACCATTCATTCAATATCTCCACTTAATTAATACTACTTGATACCAAGTTTTCTGAGTAAATATAATTTGAATGGATGCGATATATCATTTCTTTAACTCTTAAACTTTAAACGATTCTATAATGAACTAAAAGACAGGATAATGTAAAACAGATATAACATATCGACGATATATCGAAAGAGAAAGAGAGAGACCTCGCATTTAGCTCTAATGAGAATTGAAGATCCGATGTCGTGTCCACGAATTATTCGCGGAATTCTGTTTCGCAGAACTTTGCAATAAGTGCAGTTTAAGCCTAAGTCACCTGAGCGTACAATAATCGCTGTTTGTATGTTGTGTGAATGCTTTGTATGTTTGTGCGTGTCTGTGCAATAATAATTGAGCGTAATGCTAAATTCGATAGCTCAATTAGGGTCGGTTGTTGCACCTTCATGTAAAGCGTTTAATAATATAATTTATCAAATCAGATAAATATCTCTCTATCTCGTTTTAGAACGCGCATGTTGATTGCAATATAGACAAAGAAATCAGTTGATCGATGTTGGGAAAATCGGTCCTTAATAATTCGTTGTTGCTCTTTTGATTGCGATTGATAGAAGGGAGAAGTGTTCGGTAATAAATAAGTCTTCGGTAAATATAGGATGTTCGGTAATGAAAATGCATTATGGTGGACGATAGTCTCAGTCGGAAACTGAAACTTTCATTGACAAAATTCTTTCATTGGCGAAATTTAAGATATTACATTCTTTTCATAATTTTAAAAAGTTATGTTACCATACTTCAAATTGAAATAATCTTGATAAAAAATTTTCTTAAAATTTTTCGCATAATTTTGAAAGAACTTTCATATAAATTTTACAATTTTTTAGAAGACTTCTCAGATTTTTTTTTATATTTCACGTTATAATTTTTTTAATATTCTAAGATTTCTTATTCTGTAATTTTTGAAGAAAACTTAGAAAATCTGGAGAAGTTTGAAAATTTTTAAATATGAAAAAAATTCTTAAAAATAAGGAATATTTCATTTGAAAAATTCATTAAATTTCTTTTTACAACTTAGAAATTATTCATGATATTTTTAAGAGAATAGAACATTTTACAGCAACTATCATGCGCTTAAATTTGTAACAATCGAACATCCTCTATAATACTGATGCTAATAATAATAGTAATAATAATGGCAACATATATACAGCAGCCGGCAAACATAACGAATGAGCAATAACATATAACATATGAGAAAGTAGATGGATTATGGAAAAAATATGAAAAGAAATTAGATGAAGTAGGCAAGCTTGATCAATATAAACTACGCATTATAGCAGTTCTACAAAGCGATCATCTTTATCTTTATAATACCGCTGTTACATCCTGTCGTTGCCATTATCATCATTGATATATGAGCCGCTACTAAACAGTCTGTCACGAAAACAAATTCTGCCAATTTGCAAATTTTGTTGGTAAAAAAGTTACGGATCTGGCATACCCAATACTGCTGGCAAAACGATAATAGAAAGACAGAACTATAGCAATACTCATCAATAACATATATGGCAGATTGACAGCTGAAATCAAGCAGATGTTGATTTACTTTATTATAATTTATTGCATATTGAAAACACAATTAAAGTATTTAAAAGATTCTACTTAATTTCTGCCACCGATTTATCTAGTTACGTCAGCAGATTTAGTTGATAAAATACAAGACTAGTGCGAACTTAGGTAATGCCAATTCGCTAACAATTTCCAATTGAATTTGCTATCAATCTGCTACTATACTGCGGACAGTTTGTTTACTGGGTACTATTACCATCACTACTATTACTATTATTATTATAATTATTGTTAGTACGTACATTACCGACCCATTGTTACAAATAATACTGCTAATAATTATTGTTAGAGTGCAAATGTGACAACAACCGTGACAAACGTGATATGATATCGATAAGATTGGAAACGAAAAGGAAAAACGTAGAAGAAAGAGAGGACTCAGCGGGGGTACAAATTCGATTTCGATTCTGGCATTGTCAAATTATAAATTAATATAAATTATGTTTTTTCCAGAGACTATTCTGATATAATTAACACTAAAATTACGTGATTAACTGCATTAATTCTTAAATTTGACACCAAATGGATTGTTCATTTCTATATCTACGATTCCTCTCCTTCTTTACTGTTATAAAATAATTAGAACGAGATAAACTTTTTGTTGTTAGGTTTGCATAAAAAATCAGTTATGATATTAACATCGAGTCTCGAGTAGATTTGAGTACCTTTTCTTCAAGATTTTATATTTTCTTAAATAAATATAATATTTGCGTATAAGAAAGACAGTACTAAAATATGAATGCGACAAAATTTTTTTCTGCGTCAATGTTATTGAATACTGTTTTATGTTTCCTATCATTTTAATAATAGATATATTTATTTATATATTTGCAATTTGATTTTATACGCAAATCTGACAGTAAGAAATTTTCTTCCAAAAAGAGCTCTCTTTTTTGTCATTTCGAGATTGATTTTATTCAATCTCTCATTCGGGATGAGCTCAGACAATTGAAAGAAATGCGGAGTTCTTGTTGTTGAGACAATTCGCTTGTATTTTTTTGATACATGTCGCAATAATAGCCGCATTGTAAACGATTGAAAACATCGCCATATGATTGGGATTATATTTCAAAGGTAGTATATCATATCATACGAAAGTATAAATATTCTGCAATTACATACATTGCATTGAAAATTGTATATAAAACAGTCATCACAATTATTACGGAATTGCTCGCGTGATATATTTCTTGCATGAGCGAGAACATTAATTTCGCGATCTTGTTCAAGTGAAAAAAATATTGCAGTTGCCGAATGATCAGATAATACTCTACCGCATTTTATTGACTAAAAAGAAAAAAAAATAAAAGTTATTGTTGCATTATAGAACAGAAAACATGAGTCTACAGTTAATATAAAAATAGCTGTTGTATCTTGAAAGTAGCGACACATAGTTTTTATCAGAAAGAGAAGTCTAAGTGCGGTTGTCTTGACCTTTTTCGTGGAAAATTCACACATTACTGTCACCATCCATTTTAACATTAGATATCCACAGAAAGAATGGTTTTGTTAAAATATCTAAAAATTTCAAATTATTTAAAAATATCAAAATAATTACGTACGCTTAAACTAATTGCTAAATCATGTTTGAGTTTCCTACATAATTATTTTGATAGTTCAACAAAATTTTATATATATATATATTCACATTTGTATCTATCTAAATTTTTAGACACTTTAATGAAATCGTTCTTTCATTGAGGGGAAGTATTCACTAACCTTATAATGAATACTTAGTAGTAATCTTCAATGGATTTTTAATAGCATGTACTAAAATGAATGTTGCGGTAATAGAGAGTTTCGATGATCCTACAAAAAAGGCCGAGGAGATAGTCCTTTCAAGATTCTTTCTGCTATTATATAATATTGTAACATAAAATATATTATGTATATTTTAAAAATATGTTATAAGAGAATTTTTTAATTATAGGTCGCTGTTTTCAAGCTGAAGTAAAAACCTCATCAAAATGTTGCACTTTGAATTACGTGCGAAATTAATGATTATTATATTGAGATCGGCTTCAATAGTGCATTATCTTTTAAAAATAAATTTAGAAAATTCCAACATTTTTTCCATGACTACCATTGCCTGCGACACGTATCGAAAGAATGCGTGAATCTCAAACCTCATTGAAATATTCGTAATGATTACCGAATGACATTACAATATCATATATCATGTACAGAGAGAAAGAGAAAAAAGTATTCTGCCAATAATAAAGTGTTGAATGATTAATAAAAGTAATGTGTTTCTTCATGCAATAACATCTTCCTTTAGTTACATACGTATTTTGTCATAATCGTTACTTTTCGTAAAAAGTAGCGAAAAGAGGCTAACAAAACGATATTCAATTCCAAAATTTATGTATAAAAAAGTATTACTGATAAATTGATTATGTTATTTTATACCTTTCGTACAAGTACTGCAAGGATCATTTTATAAAGGTAGGTAAGAGAAATTATGTAAAGTGTATTATATTTTTATTAATTTCACCTAACAGTTGTCGTAGTAAAAAAAAAAACCTTTTACAAAAAGAAAATGCTACAAAATTATCTTATGCGCATTATAAAAGTTAGTTCACACATACGCATTAGTTTCGTCCATTTTAAATATTAAAAAGGCACCAGAATCGAAGATAACTCTTTACTGATAGGAAGACGGAAGAGCGTTTGATCCTAAACAATGTGTTCAAATTAAATATTTTTCTTTTTTAACTGTTTTCTTACAAATAAAGGATGTAAAAACAGAAATCTTTCAAATTCTTTATAAAACTTTGAATATGTAAATAAAAATCTAATACTGCTAATAATGTTAGGTGTACGAGATGGGAAGTCTTGCAAATAAATTAGATCGTTAATGAAGCGTAAATTATTGCAAATTAAAAATGTGTGTCAATAACTAACTTTTCATTTGCTAATCTGCCGATCTCGATAAACGCTCAAAATTTTTTTCCTTCGATATCAATTAACTTTAATTTCTTCATTTCTTGTTATATTCGACTATGGGAAAAAAAATAGGGACAGGATATGGCTACAGCCAAAGTCAATGAACATCGAAAAAAAATCTTATAATGGCATTCTAATAGAACTATTTGGCATTACGAAATTGTGTACAAATTAATTACAAAAAATGGATCAAGTTCGATATTAAATGAACGAAATTTTAATTATGCATTGTCAGAAAGAAATTTTGATTATGCATTGCCTTATCAGATTTATTACTGATGCAATTTAATCAGTCAAAATGTGCCAATGAACGACCGCTTTAAAATAGCACTTAATAGCATTGTTATGCATCACAATATGTCTCTCAGTATATATGAAAAAAGAATTAAAATCTAGTGAAATTAAAGCTTGTTGGAATGACCACTATAATTAATGTGAACTACATTAAATGCGTTAATCGTATCAAATGCATTACTGTACATAGATATACAAATGTATGTCAAAATTCCATTTCTATCGTGTTATTTTTTAATGATTCTTTAGCAATTTGAAAGATGATTATTTTCTAAAATATATAGAATTGCATATTTAAAACTTTCCACAATTTTAAATATTATTATCTATATCTTTATGTGACACATAATATAGAAATTTTGCTAAAGACTATTTGAAATTATTGTAAAAGTAAGATTTTATTATTTATTAGATCAGAGGAAAAGTTCTATTTTGTTAGCTCAAAATTATATACAGAATTTTCGTTGCGAAATTTTCGACTATATGACGTAAAAGCTTAAAGTTTTTCCTAAAAGTTCATTTAAAAAAAATGTTTCTATGACTTTTTGTTATCAAATTACATTAAATAAAAAAGCATTTTGATTTTGATTGCTCCGTTAAAAATCATCATATTGCAGTTAAAAAATCATATTCTTATAGTGATATAATTGTCAATTTAAATAAAAAAATAGAATAGGTATATATAAATTTGAACTAAAAATATGACTGATTATTTTTCTTTCCATTGTACAATAACAGTAACAAGTTACAAGAACAGTAATATCATTTATGGCAATTGTATTACTCGACAAAGCAACGTTTCAGCTTTAAGAATCTGTTTTTTTTTTATTATGACTTTTTAGTATGATGATTTTTAATGAAGTTATGAGCAATCAAGGTTAGAATGCTCCTTTTTATTTACCCGAGTAATTCAGGAACAAATCGCAAGAACATTAAAAAAAAAAAAAATTTTGTAGGGAAAGCTTCAAACTTTCACGATAGTTAGTCGAAAATTTGCTCAAATTTTTTTGGGACACGTTACAGATCTATAAAGTGCAAAGAAAATTTTTAATTTGTTTCAGCTCGTAATTTTCTATATGTAAAAATTACAAAACTCACATAAATTAAAAGAATATAGTAATTATTCGAAAGTAGAAATTTCAAACTCTGAAGCCCGATTGCATCAACGTTATTTTAAGCGAGGCTTAAAACTCTCTTTGTTCCTGTCTCTTTTCGATTATAAAACGAGATAGAGAGAATTTTAAGTCTCGCTTAAAGTCAAAGTAACGTTGGGCTTAAAATCCTTCTTTTAAATTTAAATTTTGATCATTTTTAACGAAGATATTGTATATACAATTTCGAACTAAAAAATACCACAGAACTTTTCCTTCGCGACTCAATATTTAAATATAAATTTTATTATCTATTTAAATATAAATTTAAATGTCTATTATTTACTGCTAATTTAAAAACTATGCAGGGTCTACAATAGGAGTTATAGACGATCGTGAAATCTTAAGTCGTAGGAAATTTACCAATCTAATATAAGGAGAATAATCGACTATGTTTTCTTATTTAAGACTCCACAACTGTACGACTCCTATTGTAGATCCTGCATAAAACATTTTCATTGAGAAAAAATCGATTCCAAATTAATTAAAGAATTTGTTAGAAATGAGAGTACGATAAGAATGGATTCTGTTGTAAATTCTGTATCTTCTGTAAAAAAAAAAGTTTGATTTCTAGAAATCCATATTTCTTCCTATTTAAGTGTTGTGCCAAATAGTAACGTGTGTCTACGAACTTCGTCTAACATTCGTAATAATTAAACAAAATATATTACAAAGCGTCAGTTGGATCCCATATCCTTTATCTTTACATGTTCATAAAGCATTACATTCTCGAAATGCTAAGTATCCGAAAGTATGTCAGTTGATGTATCCTCTTGTCCTAATGTGAGTGGAGTGACTAGTTGCATGTTGACCGATATGTACAAAGGATAACATAACTGTTTGTCCAGGGCCATTATTTCATGCTGAGAAAAAGATGCATTAACATGTGATTTATTGCGTATTGTATACAATTAGAAACAGGATTCGTGACTCTTAAATGTTGATGCAAACTTACTTCTGTGTTCCTTCTCAAACGTAATCTCAGCATACGCGAGTCTTGGACATGTTTCACTTGGCGTTGTTCATTCAGTGAAAATAGACAAACTCTAAAATGAAAAAAAAATTATATTGTTATCATTTTTCAATGTTAAACTATTAAATTAACTAACCAATGATCTATTTTATGAGCTTACTTTATCAGTATTTTATGCTCTTTATGGTTTGCCTTGATGTGCTCACAGTCTATTCTGTGATTTCTTTCAATCCGCAGATTAGTTGTATCTAAAGTCATTAGTAAATCTAGCCCATAGTGGAATGCCTTCCACCTCCAAATGTGTTCACCTGGTTTCTCGACACATCTACCACACCGATAGCACTCCTTGGAAAATTCCTCTTCCGTCATTTGTACTGGACTGCACATGGAGAAAAAAATATGTAGTCTTGTTTATATCATTTCTATTGAAAAAAGTTATATTTGTAGCCTACCCTCTGTCTTTATTTCCATCCACTCTTAGTAAGTGAAGCCATTGTTCTCTGTAAGCACTATATAGCCAGTCTGGTGGTATTAAATTATCACTGTATAAAATTTTATCATCTTGTTCATGTAACAATAAATATTTCATCCTTAATGCTTTGAAAGGTGCTGCGTATTCCTTGCCTTCTTCAGTTGTTAAAAATGGTTCAGTCCACTTGTGGTTTTTGAAATATTCGTCAATCTTTAGTGTTTCCTCGTAGTTATGTATATGTGCAAATAACCTGCGTAATAATATACAGCAATCATGTACAATTATATATAGAAGAAACACGATGATTTTATTGTTTTAGAAGCAAAATATAGATGTCATGCACATTAAACATACCATAAGCGTAACATCATGTATATGCAAAATTCTGTTTGCAAAACAACTAAATCAGGACTGGTCACTAATTCTGTCATCAGATCTGGTGAAATTTCTTTCAGAAAGGATGGATGTCGCCATCCGTAACCCAATAGATTGACCTCCAGCCAACGTTTCGCAGCTGCTTTCACAGTAGGCACACCATACGACACAGCTGCATTATAATATGATACAACAGTCTCGCTATTTGTAGTTTCTATCATTATGTCTACACACTCGTCTATTAAGCCTTGTAATTGAAACAAGGTAGAAGTTGCCAGGATAGAAACCACTTCTTTTGGCTCCAAACTGACTTCGTCTTGATACAATGAGCCCAATACAATAGATAATGCTGGAATAATTTTAGATATTATTTCTCGATAATGTAATATATATCTTCTCATCTATTATTTTTAATTTTTATACAGCATAAGATTAATTTCAATATTTAATTATATGATGCTCTTACAATTTATTGTAATATTAGGATCTGTAATTTCAACACTGATGACTTTTTCGTTAGCTTCCTTCCAAGAACCAGAAAACATGCTAGCAAAATATGGACTCTAAAAAAAATAAATTTTTTTATATACATTGTTCTAAACTTATATATCGTGACATTAAAAAAATATAATTAAAATTATGACATAAATTTAAAAACAGATTCTTCGACTAATTTAAAATCTATATATTTTATCTTATAATAAAAATATATATAATAAATATATATATATATATATATATATATGTGTGTGTATAAAA
>Ga0157363_1004172_pt1 | contig 13268 bp, 4 predicted proteins | sample AttsexASBM1_FD_111477 | JGI IMG/M metagenome (GOLD analysis project Ga0157363, IMG submission 111477) | Fungus gardens microbial communities from leaf cutter ant in Ribeirão Preto, State of São Paulo, Brazil - Atta sexdens ASBM1 | ecosystem: Host-associated > Fungi > Mycelium > Unclassified ...
ATTTATGAAAAATTTATTCTTCCGGGAAATACTTTAATTAGTAAATTTAATCGATGTTTTAATAAAGTGACAGTGTAGTGTAACAAATTTATTAAATGTAGAATATGCCAATTTTTTCTCTTTTTTTTTTCAGAAATGATTATTGAGACGTTAATAAAGTTTTAAAATTAAGTTCGAGATGAAAGAATCGCAAAGATAGCTTTGTTCTCCACTCGTATTGATAATTAGCATTTTGAACGATTACTAATTAACAGTTAGAACAAAACTGTCAGTTTTTTCGCTCCGTTTGATCCATTTTTCATTCTTGAGCTTTCGTTGTACCTCCACTGCTTTTATATTGCTCCATCCTTTTGATCGCTCCATTTATGCAGAAATGAAATACAATAAATAAGAGAAGATTTTCGATAAAGAATACGACTAATATTGTACATTAATTAGTACATTTCGCGATTCAGCATAGAATCATGCAAATTATATTAGCATCGACCACACGCACACATACAATTATGAGATTTGTCTTTAATAGTTTATAATTCCATTAAACATTTTCGCATAGTCTTTGTCCTTTGCTAGGATTTCAATTAACCGTGATATTAATTATACATAGGAATTATATGAATAATGATTTGACGATTTTGATTATATAATGTATTAACCGCTCACGGTAAAATCCAGTTTGAAACCCCTACCTATATTGTATTATTAATTTATCCGAAATTTCGCCTCTGTATACCGCGATGAATGTTATTAAATTCATAATCAATATTCTGACGGCTGATTTATGAAATAAATCGATAATTTTTTCGTTCAAGTATCGAAAATCTGTTGATTTTATTTTATTTTTTTCGATGGAATTTATATTTTCTTGTAGAGACCTAAATTGACTTTTACGTGGCCATAAAGATTTTTTTTTTTTTTTTAGTACATGTTAATGAAAGAGATTTTATCTGACGCGATATCATGCGACGTATCGAGAAAGTCTCGAAACGCTCGCGTCGTCTCGCCACTTTATCACTTATGGGTGTAACACAACCTGGAGAAAGCGACGACCAGTTTGTGTACCGGTCTTGATCTGTGGATTTTACGGCGACCGTCAGATCGTTGGCTTTTCAAGCGGGCTATATTTTTCCTCCCCATGTCGCTCGATTTTTACAATAGCCAATTGCGAACGTTCACTTCCTCGTCATTTTTTTTCCTGCAACGTTATGCCGCCGTATCGTATCGTTCAACGATGCATTAACGCGGCAGCTAAGTGATTTGCTCGTATTCCTAACACGAGTTAGTATTTTCAACTTCTCGGATTTGCTGCTTTTTGGAGGAAAATTTATAGAAATTGCGAAATTTATTATACTGAAAAAAAATTCACGAAATTTGAATAAATATTTTTTAGATAGTACCAATGAAACCATTTCCTCCTTACAATAAATAAATATTTGTTCAATTAAAAAAATTATATTTAAATATCATTTTTTTAAATCGAACAAATATTTATTTTTTATTAGCAAATAGTGTCCTATTGATTAGGTTACTATCTGAACAAATTATAATATTTATTTAAATTTTGTAAATTTTTTTTTTTTAGTGTATACAGAAAAAATAATTTTGCTGAAGAACCTAAAAATTTAGCTAGATACAAATTTGGAAATAATTTTGTTCGACCATCAAAATAATTTTGTAGAAATCTTAAGCATGATGAAGAATGCTGCAAAATATTTTGATATTCTAACAATCAATTTTGTTGTCCTACTTAATTATTTTGATGGTCCAAGAAAATCATTTTCAGATTTGTATTTAGCTAAATTTTTAGATTCTTCAGAGCAAAATTGCTCTTTCCGTGTATCAAAATTGCTGCGAGACAGAAATTAAAATAGATTAGTTGAAGATACAAAACTATATTTACTTGTCCCTGTAAATAGCGTGTGTTTTCTATGCGCGCGGATTATTTGCCCAGATTGCCAATTAATTATACTCATATAGCCGTTAGAAATCGCTAATTGGCGCCTTCCGCTACTACCGTTAAATCTTTCCTTGCTCATTATCCATTCTCGTAAACTCTGAAGTTGTTATTTCTTATTATTCTCCTGCACACTGCTTTACGAATCATTCTATTAATTTCATCTTCAAACATGATCTTTTGTTTCCGTAAAAATCTTGAAAAAAGATATATTACATTTTATATTTTTGATGTATCAATCTTTAAAGAATCAAAATTATTAATTTAATAATTAGATTAATTTTAATATATTTAATAGAATAACAAATAGTAACATTTTATATTTGAAGCTTTGAAGTTTGAATGTTGAAGTAAAACCTTTAAAGCAAATCAGAAACCTCGAAATTCATCGTTATTCATGTTTATGTCAACATCACTACGATGAGAATTATATTTAATACTTAGTATTAATTAGTATTAAATTCATAATCATATTTTTTGAAATGTGAGAAATTTCGCCACAATTAAATCGAAATAAAATATATTGAAGGTCATGATCGAAGATTAAAATCCCGAAGGAGTCTACAATTTTAAAAAAGACGATACGTGCGTATACTGTAATGAATGTACTTACATACATTACTGCGTAATGAATGTACTTTTTCGATAAATTCTTGATCGTTTGCTTTCCCGATAAATTTGATTTCGTCCGTAAAGGAAGGCATAGTAATTCAAGCGTATGTCACGTATATTCAAGGCGTTCACCTTGCAACGCGTAGTCACGAAGATCGTCATACAGTTTATGACGTTCTACGTGATACTGCCACCGCAATCTTCTTCGCATCGCGAAAAGGGTTTGAATGTCTCTCCCTCTTTCGTTAATAAAACATGAATTTACATTTTCGTTTTCCGCGTCTTCGGCGGAACAGTTATTACGAAATATTCAATAAGAATGTATTGTTGAGCTGGCCTGTCTACTTGGGCTGCCATATAATGATTTGAATTGGCGCACGTAGCACGTGCATATGAAAATCACGTAGACCGGGTACACGTTGAGAGCGAGAAAACATACACTTCGTCGTGCTGCGTGCATACCTATTCGACGGCAGATTGAACGCAAGAAAAATTATGTTACCGCACTCCCGTCTGCTGGCAAACGTGCGTGGCTCTCGTCGAAATTAACGCGTTTCTTCTCCTAGTGAACACTGTAGAATATAAACGGCCGTGCCAAGAATTCTTTTCAGCTTCAAACCGGCGCGGCGCTTTCATACTTTGGATATTTAATTTTACGTACCGTTTATTTATCTCTATCCGACGTTTTATTTTTACAAGAAACGAAGGAAGGTGTACTTTGAGAAAAGAGCGATTCGTCTGAGTCATTATCGAAATGTTTGCGAACGGTAAGCGAGAAACAGAGGAAAAGGAGGAGGCGATGTATAGTCAGTCGACCGAATAAATAATAGCGACGAAACATATAATAGTGAGGAAACTTTGATGATGTGAATAATTGAAATTTTTTTCAGAACGGAACTGTCGTTGCAAACAGGCTGCAGAATGAGTAGCTACGTGTCTCTGTAGAAATTCACATCTCGTTTGGATAAACATTGGCCATGCCTTGGCTTGGAGGAAGTTTCTGATGATTTCTCGCGAAGAAAATATGAAGTAGATTCTATCGTTTGTTATGAAAGGAAAAGCTCTTTAATATATCGGAAAACCTGTGAAAGATTTTGTGGTTTTTTTCTGGTAAATCAGTTCGAAATATCGAAGTTCTTCGAAATGGAATTCGAATGGAAAGCCTGAGGGTTTATGAGAATGGAAGAGGGGCAGAAACGGATAAAAGCAGAAATTTTACGCATATATACAGTTTGAAAAAATCGTGTGAACTCAATCAGTGAAGAGTTTATCTCCGCCGGCTAGGCGGGTAATTACGAGCGCGAAAAATGAGAGCGGTATTATCGGGTGCATGGTTAATTACCGCGTGAGCTGAATGGGGTCGAGAAATCGAGCGATATTACGTAATCGGGAGGAGAAGTGGTCGAGCAATTAATTACTTAACTCTTTCACCGTGAGTTTGTGGGAATTTGCGTCTTTATAACATTGCTGTAAGAATTCATCGATCTCCGATGCGCGGTAGTTGTACCATAATGCGTGTTTCCTAAGTAACTTTTAGTTCACAGACTTGTACATCTAGAAGTGATCGATCTTCTTGAAATTGAACGAACATTGCGTCTACAAAGAACGATTTTGCTGAACTATCTAAAAATTTAGTTAGATACAGAAAATAATATAAAAATAATTTCACTGGACAGTCAACATAATTATGTGTGTGTACTCTCTAAAACTTTTAGAGCGAATCTCACTTTGAAATCTCACTCTTAAAGATTAAAAATTGAGTCTTTTTTTTTTTTTCAAGACTGGCTCAGTTTTCACTCTTTAGAGTGAGATTCCACTTCATAGAATTTAGAATATATTCTAAAAATATGAATGCGATATTTGTACAATTTTCATCGTGTTAACGATAATATAAACATGATGTAGATTTAATACTATTTTATAATTATTTATCTACATGTTGTTAAATCCACTATTGATTGATGTTTATATCAATTAATACTAACACGGTGAAAATTATATAAACATCGCATAATGTTAAATCTACACTTAGATTTTTTTTAAGTATAGGAAACTCAAGCCTGATGTTGCAAACAAATCTTTATATTCTGATAATCGACTTGAACGTCCAACATAATTATTTTGATAGTTCAACAAAATTATTTTTCATTTTGTATTTGATTATGTATATATATTTTTAGATGCTTCAGTAAAAATCGTTTTTTCCATGGAGATTTTCCGATATTTCCGATTTATTAGTCTGTACAACAGTGCATATTACATCCTGTATTTTGTTTTCTCTCTACTAGTCGCCGTGTTATTCTCAACAAGGTTGGTTGTCTGCTCGGATGCGTAACTTTCGCGAAACTGAGCCTGCGGCAGAAAAGCGTAATGAAATATGAACTCAGGATCGGAGTTGATACCCCCTCACGCGCTGCAAGGGTATCACGATCCCGCTGTAATGCATTTGCGTAATTGTGAGCCACGGGGAAAAGAAAATGCGAAAAATATTAGCCATATCACATCGGAACTTTCGCGCTACGTGCGAATTTTATCAACGAAATGTTGCACGGCATTGCACTGCTCGGCTATGGAAACTTTTCGCAATTAGCAGTAATATCAATAGTCGCGTATAATTATATTAAAACGGTATACGACAACAATTAATTATATCGTCTGCTTTGTATTAAAAGTTTGTTATATACCAACAATGTTACTTCGTCGTCTATCTATGAATTATGATGCGATACAAAAGACAATCTATATTGCTGCCTTTACGCAAAATTCCCATTTTACTTTCTACAGATTCGTGATATCACAATGAGTCATGGTTAATAATTTCTACGTTTCTAACGTCAGTGACAACATATCAGATTATTAGCATATGAATCACTAAAGAGATCGTGATATTGTACTAAAATGTTCGGAAAATTGTACAGCACTTAACTCTTTTAAGACTTTATATTCTTTGTAATGTACATCAAAGACATTGGAATCAAGATTGCCATAGATCGAGAAAAGTCAGGGAAATTGAAATTGGTCATGGAAAACCAGAAAAAGTTAGGAGAAAATATAAAAAGTTTGGAATTTTGAAATTTGCTCACAATTCTCTTAAATTGCTTCTATATATATTCCAAAGTTGTTATAATTTTTTAAATATTATATGACGTTTATAATCGAATACGTTCAAAACTCGTGTACTTAAAATGATTTTAATAAAATAATTAAAATTTATATTTTATTTAGTATTTGTATTTGATTGCTTTTTTTCGTCATGCATTTTTTTTCCAATACTGATTAATTTTTTGTTGGTTTGAATTTATACTCAAAATTTTATTCTGCTATTAAGTTTCTTTTGCGTTATTTTTAATAATATAGGCTTTTTTACAATCCTTGATTCTAAATGTGTTAATTTACATATTTTATATCGGTCATGGAAAATTTTTCATTTTTATCTGGAAAAATCAGGGAATTTTAAAATTTATTTTCTGTGTGAACCTGTTACTTAATTCTATCAATATCATTTGAGATTAGGTCTATATAATAAAATATGTTTGAAAACTAGTCAAAATTAAAAACAAATTAGTTGTTCAATCTGAATTATTTATTAAAATGCTCTTGAAATAAAAAATTTAAAAAAGTTTTAACATAGTTCCAATAAAATCAAGTCTAATTCGTAGTATTAAATTATATCTAGTTTGAGTTATTTTTAATCATTTCTGCAAATTGTTATTGTTCTTATTCAATATGTTATTCAATATGTTATTAATTTAGCTAAAATAATGAAATTAAAAACAATTTAACTAATAAAAAAATATATTAAATTTGACTCAAATTTTAGTTTATTATTTACTAAATGCATACGTGATATGGGTTGTTTATTTTGAAGCAATTCAACTATAGGATTGATTAACTTTTATGTGTTTTAACACATATGGAAGTTAAAAATAACAAAATATTATTTGACTTAAGAATTATTATGCTCCTTTGATATCTAATAGTGCATACTGCGATTTCTCGGGAAATAATTTGATACGCGAAATATAGCATAAATCTTAAGAAAATTAAAATACCGAGTGACAGGCGTAAAATTAGTATTACAAATAAAATAAAAGAATTAATGAATTTGCTACAGCACATACACGGAAAGGTATGTGCAAGAAAAAGTACTTTTTCAATTATTCTCATATTATGCAAGATATATGGAATATTAATCGAGTATTAAAAGAGTTCACGCATTAGAAAGTACCAGTATGCATTACATATAATGAATCATAAATTTTGCTGTGACTTGGAAACATGTCATGAATACTTATTATCCCTAGTTAACATCAGTCCTGATTTCTCCCACGACTCGTTTACCTTTGCTTTGATTTACTGACTTATGTGTGAAATCTCAGTAATATTAAACGTGAAATAAGAAATGCCAACTAGTATCTAATGTCGCAAATGAACTAACATTTGATCGTCTTCGAAACTAATCATCATATTCTTTAAGAAACCTGTGCTATTAGCAAAATGAGAATTTAATTAGAGAGTTGATGTAAATAGCAACACGGTAAGAATTATATAAACATCGCATGGTATTAAATCCATATCTATATTTTTTAGATCGTGCAAATCTTGATATTTTTGAATTTCTTGATACCTTTCTAAAGTCCCGTTTACTCTGGTGTTTTCTTTTTCAACAGTTTAAAAGTTGAAAATCATAGCGCATTTGCCAGCATATCTATTTTCTTACGAAATTAAACCTTCATATTTTTTCTTTATAAATACAACTCTATGATTAACGCGTTTGACATCGTGACGTCAATTGAAACACTTATGAAACTTGGTATTTGGTATTCCATATTCAGAAAATTGCATATTGATAAAAAGCAAATTACATTTTTAATGGCTGTTCATTGCGGTAACTTGTGATGTAAAGTCTTTATTTAGATTTCTGCACGCAAAAACGATTTTGCTGAAATATTTGAAAACTTAGATATAGAAAATAATTTTGTTAGACCATCAAAATATTTGTGTAGAAAACTCAAACGTGATGGTCAAAATTACATGCTCAATGATGGACAATAAATTTTTATATTCTAGCAATCAGTTTGAATATCTTATATAATTATTTTGATAATTAAACAAAATTATTTTCTTTGTAGAAACTATGTGCTTCGCAGTTTATTTTCGTATCAAAATCCATTATATATTACAACGCCAACATTTTGTGATTGCAGTTCACTTCATTATAACAAATTATTTTTATATATAACTAAATTTTTAAATACTTGAGCAGAAACCGTTCTCTCTGTGCCATTCGAAACTTTAATTCGTTTGAAGTAACTCTTGATTATTTTTTCCGATGCTTCTACACACAAAAAAAATGAATTTTTAAAGAACTTCATAAATGCTTTAACCCAAAAATATTTTATGCTTAGAATAGCGCCAAGAATAAACAATTTCCGATTAATTATTCATAAAATAAAATAAATTTTATTCTTTCAGTTCAAAATAAATTTTATTTCAATAAAAGAATAAAGTTGCACTCGTTCAACATTAAATATAGTTATATTAGCATTATTTTTTCTTCAATGATATCTTTTATAAATTTATTTCAAATCCTTAGAATGCTTTTTACTAACATCAAGATGACAGAAACCAATGCAGTAAGTGACGATAGCTTTGTAAATGAAGTGCCATATTTATAGAACATGCCTCCTAATGTGCATGGGATACAAGGAAGTTTTTCCTAAGGAAAAACTGAATCAAACTTGGATTATATCTTCCATTAATGTAACTCAAAAGCAAATAAGATTGTTCTATCAACCTCCGTTAGCCATATTGCAAATAAGGATGCAAATAGACGGTCAGTCTCGTCACAAGTGGTAGAGAATCCTGGCTGAATATACAGGTGGATCCGCTGCGACGGATTCATTGCTTATCTCACCCATTTAACTATGAATAGCAGATCCACGAATCCGCCTGCGTGTATAGATGCATCTTCGTCACATCGCAGTGACAATGTCGATCGGCTATTCGCGCATCCCCAATATAACTGACAGAAACATTAGGACGAGTTTCATCCACTCTTGAAGATTAAACCACATTTAGAGGTATGTTCCACGAATGCAACAGTTCATTCACAAAACCCTACCATCAATCGTCATTCGCTACACCCATGCACTTCCGACATCTTGATATTACTGAGGGATGAAGAGCTCTGTACTCACTGTTACCGCCGGCGAATTTTCAAATTTGTAATTCTTAATCCAAAAATAAATAGTTTCAAATTTGTAAATTTGCGATTGAATTTGTTAGAAACATATAATGGTTTTAGAAATAAGAATACAATTTTAAGAATAAAATGTACCTTGCATAAATCTATTTATTATTGATGCCAGTGAACATTTATAATTAAAGAGAACATTTTATACTTAAATGAAAGTAAATAGCATTTAAGAATAAAAATATACATGAATCAGGAATTCATTTTTTTAGTGTGTACATACATAAGACGCGGCTCAACAGCCAAACGCTCGATAGCTTCGTATGAATAAGTGAAGTAAAATCCGATCTCGACGATTCTCTCCTGACATAAGTTTGCGTTTCCCTATTCGGGATCCACCCCTAAATCGACGCGTGGCCTCTTTCTTTCACAGTGTCCTACCTCCTACCCTCGGGAACGACCTCTTGAACAGTGCCGTAGTTTCGCGCCGACAAGCGATTCGGCTCTTCTCGTGCAACAGGTAGATGTGGCTACGGGCCAGCTGCTACCCCTATTATGCATAATTGCTCGAGGGTGGAAAGAGAAGTAGAAGATTCTTCCGTGGCAATCGAACATTTTGTCTCTCACACTGTTTCACCTTTTGTTGCTTCATTTGCCGGACATTATCACCGGAAAGCAACAAAACATCCTGCGAATTTTCGCAACCCATGAATTCCTGGGACCTCACAGATCAGAAGACTTAAGATGTATTAAAATTTGAATATTAAGATGAATTTTTTGCGATGTATAATATTTGAAAGCCTATCGATTACTTAAATTCTGACTTGCTGTCATTATTTTATTTCCATTTATCGCTATTTAATTTTATTTATTGATCGAATTTTTAACATCATGCTTATTAAAACTTCGATTTGCTCGTCAATATAAAGAGCATGTCTGCTGATCGCTTTATCTTTTTACGTTCCATTTACTTATAATTCTTCTTTTCATATTTTATGTACTTGTCGTCATTCGCCTTCTTCTTTTCTCCTTACTTTTCGAAGCCGTCAAGAGGAATCTCTATAACAACGCGCACTCCAATATGTCTCGTCGTCAATCAAATGCCGTCGATGGATTCTAGTGCATTTGAGATATAATAATACGTCCGTCGATCTATCGTCTGTGTCATGAGTGAAGTACGACGTGAAACGAGGACCATGGAAGTCTATGGAAATTCTCCTGTTGATCTCATCGTCCAGTATTATGTTTTCCATTACTTTAAAGTATGCTTGTCTCAAGCTACGCGAAGGAAATATCGATTAAATTATTCTCAGATATTTCATGCAGAATTCTTACCCTTTTTTCCTACGTTTTAAAATTTCGCGTTATATTATATAATAGATTTATAGAACAACTAAATTATTTATAGCGTTCAGCTAATAGGTAATAAAATGAAAATTCGTGAAATTCGAATAATAAATAATGCGAGTAATTGAGTTTTTGTTAGAACCATATAATGATTTTAGAAATAAGAATACAATTTTAAGAATAAAATGTACTTTGCATAAATCTATTTATTATTGATGTCAGTAAACCTTTATAATTGAAGAGAACATTTTATACTTAAATGAAAGTAAATAGCATTTAAGAATAAAAATATATCGAATATGGATATCACTTTATAGCAAATTCGGTCATTTGTATTACATTAGATTTAATGTATATCAAAAGCTGCTATACACGAAATTAGCAAAGTTAAATGTAAAAGCATATAAATATTTATAAACGCTTTCATACTCAGTAATTATATTGTTAAATTATTTAATAAAATATACATGTATTACTTCAGTATTGAAATTGATTATATTGTGTCATTGCATTTTGATGCTTTATATAAAGTACACGTTAGATATGAAAGAAGCACAAGAACCGCAATGGTAAAACCCAATCTCTTAAGTCAAATAACATTTTGTTATTTTTAACTTCTTAAAATGTAAATCAATCCATTTCTGTTAGTTTCAAAGTCCATATTTTGTTAGTTATTGGTAAACTAAATTTGAGTCAAATTCTGGACATATTTTCTTGAGTTAAATTATTTAATTCCATTATTTTAGTCAAATTAATATATTAGAACCAATGGTGATTTATAGAAATAATTAAAAATAACTCAAATTGTGGTTATAGTTTGACGTTATAAATTTAACAATAGCTTTAATGTGAACTAATCCAGTGTAGAAGCTAAGAGTGAGATTGGCGTAGAAAGGAAGTATCAGAAAATTAAGAGATTCATTCAAAAAGTGCAAACATTTCATTCAAAAAGTGCAAACGAATAGATGGGTGAAGATTCTAGAGGACAGGTGAATACGATATGTAGAATAGATATCTATTCTTTTTTTTTCCTCTACAAAGAAAAGTCAAAATGAAAGGGATGGGAGTGACGAGCATGGGATGACGAGAGAGATACGTATGCGGTGTACATCCCGCCACGATGGATTTCTATATACGTACATAAAATGTACATGACGCCAGGACAGCCCGATATATACGTATTGCAGCAGCAATTAAGTTTTACGGGCGTGCATCCGGAGAGAGACGCCTGTTTCGAACGCGTTGAGTGCCAGTCGTAAAGCCGGCTAGAGGGGCAACTGCAGCCTGTTTATCCCTTTTCCCTTTTACAGCGCACAGAGATACACGGTTGTCTGGGATGGATTTGGTACGTCGGAAATTGACGGAAATACGGATGATTTTAGCCAACGGCGAATTACGAGCGAAAATAAAATGAAATCGTATCATGAATCTAAAGGGAATTAAGAACTTTTAAAATACATAATTTCTAGAGACATAAACTTAGTTTCCATTTTTTTATTAACTCATGGTTAAATCTAACTATAGATGATAATGTAAAAATTGTACTTTTCTGTGATTAATCACTTATCTGATGGTTTTGTAGTGAGTAACATAATTTTTAATGTTTCCGTACAAAACTATCAGTTTAATAATTAATCATAGCTAGAAAAATACAATTTTCATATTATTATCAGGTTAAGTCTAATTTAGTTAGCCGAAGTTAAGCCTAAATCACAAGTTAACCAGAAAATTAAAAATCGGATTGTATTTACGAAGATACTAAAGTTAAATACGAAGATGCTTAAATAAATCAAATCACAACAAATTATAAGCATTTTAATATTCGTTAACGCTAGAAATAGAAAGAATAAATTTTATAAAAATATAAAAAGAGATATGCATAATACAGAAGCCAAGATAAATAGAGGAGAGAGAAAGTAATAAACTCGAAAATTCACTTAAAAAGTATAGTTGCAAAATATGAGAAATGTGTATTGCCTCATCGTCTGTTTCATTACACTATCATCACATTTCCTATTCTCAGATCGCCAAGATTTAAGAACAAGGGTAGCCACTTAAACGAAAATTAATCTCGCTCTAGACCGTTTATTAGCATAAAGGAGTGTATTTCCTGAATATTAAACTGAATTATTTAGCCTCGCGCGAAAAGTGACATATTAACGAGAATTTTATATTCTGCGGGAGAAGAACTTGTCGCACAAGTGGAAAATCCCGAGACGCCATTTTCTCAATTTGCACGATGCAAATTGCACGTGATTAATCGGACGTCGGCATTTCGCAAAAACCATCGGTGATGAGATTTCGGTACCAGATCTGACGCGCGATGTGCACGGTATGGCTTATCTTTTTTGCCAGTGTCGTCTCGGGAAAGACAAACAGCCGGGGTTGTCTGATCGATCTCCAGGCCGAAAGCGGCAACGGGATTTCGAGTTAATTGCGCGCTTTAACACCTGTTAATAGGACTGACAATGAGGCTGTCAGGATATTTTGTGCTTGCGAGGTAAGCAGGATCGTTGGCGCACGGCATGGTGAGAGATGGTTAGGACAGGTGGTGTCAGGACGTATACACGACGAGTATGAGCAAGAGGGAGAGCGCCGGCTAGAGAAACAAAGGAGTGGAGGGTGCACAAGTATAAAAGAGAGAAAAAGAGGCGAGAGCGAGAGGTAGAATGAGACAAATACAAGCAGTGACGCGATGGGGAAGATAACCGAAGGAGAGGAGATAGTTGATGTAGGTGGAGAGTTGCAATCTGTTCCCGATGGCTCCCGTAGTCGAGCTCTGCGGTTACCACTTTACAGTCCCCTCGCTTGTAAACCCATCCTATCCTCCGTCAGTCCTCACCCTCGTGGTATCTCTCGCTTTCCGATCCTCTCTCCCACCTCGGCTTGGTCCGGTCACCGCTCTCTCCCACCCTCGAACCTATCAACGTCAGGGCAGCCTCATCTGCTCGCCTGTCCGCAAGACATTAACCGAATTCAACGTTTGGTTTTCATTTTCCGCGCACGCATTTACGCACTAATGCGTCACCTGATAGCTACAGTTATGCGCACATTGATGCCGATTAATTGACGCGATGCAATCGAAGTTTCGATTTTCTGCAGCGTTACTTGGAAGATGAAAAATGTGAGAGAAAGAAACTGGTGGAGAATAACGCTTGA
>Ga0157363_1004174_pt1 | contig 13266 bp, 9 predicted proteins | sample AttsexASBM1_FD_111477 | JGI IMG/M metagenome (GOLD analysis project Ga0157363, IMG submission 111477) | Fungus gardens microbial communities from leaf cutter ant in Ribeirão Preto, State of São Paulo, Brazil - Atta sexdens ASBM1 | ecosystem: Host-associated > Fungi > Mycelium > Unclassified ...
CCTCCATAGCAATTCAAGCAAACTTAATCATCATATTATTCATCCATCTTGGAGACTTACCTCCAACCATGCCCTCCTCACCATCACTATCACCATCGAGGAAGAACACGTGATGAACACCAAACTCTCTTTATCAAAGAATAGCAAACAAGAAGAGGAGTTCATCAAAGAAGTCATCTGTGTCTTCAAGTTGCTTGACACTACAAACCTTATAGATTGTGAATCACTTGAACAGATCGTCGACAAGCTAGTAACTAGTATCAAACAAGCATGGAATTCCAATACTAGAAGAGTCAAAATCATGAAGCATTCCAAGATATGGTGGAATGAAGATTGTAGCCAATCTCTCAACACTTACAGAGAATCTAAAAGCCTTGAACATTGGAAATCATTCAAGAGTATTGTCAAGACCACCAAAAGAGCTTTTTTTGATTCCAAAATTCAGGAGGTCGCTAACAAGAGCCACAGACCTTAGAAACTCATGAACTGGGTTAACAAGCACAAACTTCCAGCTATGGAAGCTATCAAATATGACAATCAGCCATGTCTCTCCCTAGATAGCTTGTGGAATGCTCTCCACCCCTCCTTCAACACAGCACTCCATTGCTAAGTCGACACTAACATCCTAGATGAAATTTAAAATAAGCAAATGTTTACATGAGCTCCTTTCTCTAAGGAAGAATTCAATATTGCACTAGGAAGTTGTAACAACTCGTCAACCCCTGGTCTAGATAAACTATTGTGGAGACATCTCAAATCCATCCTGAGTTACAAAGTCTGTATCACTAGAGTCATCAAAATTGCCAATGTGTGCATCGACTTGGGATATTGGCTAAATCACTTCAAGCTATCATCAATGGTTATCATTCCCAAACCCAATAAACCATCATATGATTTGCCTAAGTCTTTCCATCCAATTGTATTGCTCAATACTTTAGGGAAACTAATTGAAAAAGTTATAGGAGAGAGATTACAGTTTCATGTTGTCAGCAACGACTTTATCCACCCTAGTCAATTGGGGGGCCTGAAGTTCAAATCAACCACGGATGCGGGTGTTGCCCTCACACATATTATTCAATTGGGTTGAACAAGAAACTGCTTTACTAGCACTCTCGCTTTCAATATTGCGCAATTCTTCCCCTCTCTAAATCATTGTTTCCTTACTAGAGTCATTCATAAAGCGGGGCTCAACAGTCGGGTTGTCAATTTCTTCAGTAACTATAGGAAGACCAGCTACAAGTGGAACAGTTTTTTGTCACCAATCTTTAACATAAATGTAGGTGTAGGCCAGGAATCCGCCCTCTCTCCTATTTTGTTGGCTCTATATCTTTCTCCCTTCTTATATATTTTAGAAAAAACTTAAAAATTCCCATTTCTATCATCTCTTTTATAGACGATGGACTCTTTATTTCTCAGAACAAGTCTTTTGACATATCTAACTCTTGTCTTTTCTGTAGTTACAATATCATAATCAATTTGCTAGACAAGTTTGGTCTCATTGTAGAACATTTGAAAACTGAAGTATTTCACTTTTCTAGGTCGTAGGGTCTATTTAACCCTCTCCCTCTTGATCTATCGCCCCTAGGAGGTCCTATTCTTATACCAAAGAGCTCATGGAAATATCTAGGGTTCATCTTTGACAGGAAATTGACCTTCCATCAGCACGTCAATTATTATTTCAAAAAGGTGTTATCATCAGTCAAGTGTATGAAACTACTAGGAAACTCATCTCGCGGTATCATTCCTCTACAAAAATGCTTACTATATAGATGTTGCATTCTTCCAATAGCCCTATACAGCTTTCAACTTTGGTTTTATCACCATGCACTGTTATTGTACCCACTCAAGGCCCTAGGAAAGATACAAAGAAGGGTGGCAATCTGGATACTAGGAGCATTCAAAACATCTCCACATGAAGGAATCAAGGCGATTGCTGGTCTCATTCCCATCAAGCTATATCTCCAGAAACTCAGGGGCAGAGCACAACTGTGAGCTTTGGCTCTTCCACCAAATTATATCATCCGCTCACTCATAGATTCTTCCTTCAGATCACCAAATAATCACCACCCCTCTTCCCTAGCTAATGTCACCGACCATCAAAGGAAGAAAATCAAAGGTCACCTAGTTGATACTAACAACAGATCTCACAGCCTATTTCCAGCATTTTTGCCTACTCATTCAGAACTTGCTCCTGGTTCTCGAATCATTGACACTTTTTCTGATAGATTTTCTTTCAATTTTTGTATGAAAGGGAAAAGCGACAAAACTCGTGTTCACCAACTTGACTCTATGGTTATTGAATCTTCCTCTTCTCAATCCACAGCCATTGTAGCATCAGATGCTAGCATTAAAAATGACATCGCTATATCTATTTCACATACACATATTTCCAATCAGCCTCTCATCAAGACTCTCCATCACGCTGTGTTTGTCACAAGTACAGAAGCCGAGATGTTTGCTATTAGATGCAGCATCAACCAAGCCACAGCCAGGACTAATGTCTCCAAGATTGTCGTCATCACCAACTCCATTCATGCTGCTAAGAAAATATTTGACCCTTCCTCCCATCCATTTCAAATCCAATCAGTGGCTATCTTAGAAGATCTATGCCTTTTCTTTTCTAAAGACCCAAACAACTCGATCAAGTTCTGGGAATGTCCCAGTTGCCTCGATTGGCATCTTCACAAAGCTGTCAATTTAGAGATGAAAGCCTTCTATCCCACTCTCTCTTACCCTAGCAAAACGTCATGGGATTACAGCATGAAATCAGAGTGTAACGATATATCTAACATCTGAAAGATGACATTTCAAGCATCAGATGGCAAGGGAAAGCAATTTCTCAACTTACTTGATGACAACTCAAATGATATCAAACTATCTTACATCAAAGGGGGGCCTTGGCTTCAGGCATGTGCAATAAGAGCAATAACTAATTATGCTCCTATTGGAGAGTATAAGCTTAGATTCTTCTCTAGAGAAGAATTCAAGTGCCCATGTGGTGTGTATCCCATCGAATCAAGGAGACACATTCTCCACAATTGTAGTAGATTCAATGGCTATTGGAATCCAAGAAGGGACTCACTTAGCCATTTTGTCATGTTCTTGAAAACTAACCCTAATATGTTTGCTTTTCTTAATAATATTAACTCTACTAGTGTAAGCAGGTCTTATAGTTAGTTATATCTCACATTACTCTGTTTCCTTCTCTTTTCTTTTTTCAATTAGTTCTATTTTCTTTTTCTTTTTTCCTCTTTCTTTTCTTCTTATGTACACTTGCTTCTACTGTAAGTAGTTACAAAAGTAGCTACCATGGTCTGCTACCATGCCCCATGTAATAAATTGGTGATTTAAAAAAAAAAAAGTGACTGTCACAAACTGTTACATAATATAACAAGGTATCACACATCTATTATATATCATAGTTATATAATCATATATCACAGAACAATATAGAAGATCCTTGAATAATGATGTCATACTACATATTTTTTAGAACAGGCTAGATTTAGTGTAGTATAGACCATTAGCCCAATATATATAAGGTAAATACTTTATAACTGAAATTCCATTGAATTCTCTTATGTTAACTTAATACAAGGTTTATCTTTTATCTTAGCAATTCGAAACTTAAGTTGTAACATATTTATTACATATTAACCTTATGGATAATATATACTTTTAGGATAGGCTAGGTTTAGTGTAGTATAAACCATTAACCTAACATATATAAGGTAAATACTTTGTACTTGGAACTATATTAAGTTCTCTTGTATTAATTCTGATACAAGATTTTTCTCTTAATACTTTAAGATTTAAGTTGTAATATAAGATCTTACACAATAGAAGAAATTATATTAGCTGAAGAAATTATATTAGCCAACATAATTAAGATGAAGTTACTAAAATCAATGAGAATTTATCTGGTAGTAGTAAGTAAAGCGATAAAATATAAAGAACTGATAAAGAAACAAAATATAAAGAAATCAAAACTAGTAAAAGTAAATAAAGTAGAAGAATAGAAAGTAAAAAAATCCTAAATAAGAGAATAGTATAAAGATATATAAAATCTCTTGTTCATTGAAAAGAATTCACAGTAGTTGAGAAAAAAGAGTGAATTTGGAAAATGGGAAAAATTGAAATTAATAGAGATAGAAGTTTCTCTAGAGGAAAAATCTTAAAAGAGAGGTAATAACAGAGATTTAAACATTGGACTTGATTTTTATTTCTTTCTATTTCTTTCTATTTCTTTTTATTTTATTTTATTGTATTTTATAATTTCCATTTTCTTTATTTGGACTTTGTCAGGAATTATGATATGATATGATATGTAATAGTTATAGAAGTCATAAAATCATAATACATGTTACAGTTATAGTCACACAATTATATGATAAAAATATTATAAAAGTTACTAAAACATCTTAATTATAAGTTTTTATAGCTAATATATGAACTTTAGAATAAAATAGATTTATTGTATAGACTATGGTTTCTAGTATATAAGATAGATTAGTTTGTACTAAGAACTCCATTAAGTTCTCTTATATTACTCAATACAAAAGTTGTACTTTTGTTCAATACTTAAAACTTAAGTTTATAACACTTATACTAATTTAAAAGTAAAAAATAAAAGAGAAACTAAACTAAAAAATAAAAATACAAAGTTCAAGTTCAAAAATTAAGTTTATTTGTCTAAGTTATTTTTAACCTAGAGTCAAAGTTTAGAAAAACAATTTTTGATATTGTAATAACAATAGTATTATATAACTAGAAGGTCATATAATCATATTACAGGATTATCATATATATGTCATATAATATTATATCCAATATCATGTGATATAAAACAAGAAATATAACAGAAACTTTTTGTCAAGTTTTTTTATAATATTCCACTAGAATATACTTATATAGCTTAATATAAGCCTTAAGAGTAGATTATTAGAGAAAACTAGCTATTATAAAAAGACTACAAACTCTAATATTCAATATTAAAAATGTAAAGTTTGTTATGCCAGCTCTATTATAACTATAGTCTAACTCTGATCATTACTAATATCTTTATAATTATTATCCTATATTATAAGAAGATTTGACTTTTCATTATATTTAGCTAAATAAAGTTTCCTAATCCCAAATTTTATATTATATTTTGAACTTAGACAAAGAAGTATAATGTCATAGTTATAAGTCATATTATCACATAATACAGAGAAAGTCATAAAAGGTTCTAAAATAGATAATATTATATAGCATAGCAATAGTATGTTGGCCTTATAGAAAGTATATTGTTATAATTAAAGACTAAGAGTTAAGTTCACAAAAAAACCTTGTATTAAATTAACACAAGAGAACTCAATAGAGTTCTAAATACAAAATGTCTATCTTACATATATTAGACTGATAGTCTATACTACACTAAACCTAGCCTACTCTAAAGAGTATATTGTATGACTATGACTTGAGACTGTGACATACAACATATAACAGTTTGTAATGTCATACTAACCCCAATTCTAAGTCTAAATAAATAGAAGTAAAAATGAGAAATGAAATAAAAATAAATAAAGTCCATCATCTTCAACTCTAATATATAAAAGCAAAAGCTACTCACAAACCTTTTCTGAAAGAGAGCAATAAAGACAAGCTTGTATCTTATAGTGATAAAGTAACTAGAGATATGTAGAAACCTGCTACAGTTGAATCATTAGTATTGTAGCAACCAATACTGTGATAGCAAAGATACACAAACTTACATAGGACTGGTATATCTTTATCACTCTTGTATTAGAATTTACAAGAGAAACTTGACAGAGTTCCCACTACTACAATATATACTATTTGTACTAATATATCATGGTCCATATCCTGTACTAGTTGTCCTGCTCTAAAGCTATATGTATCATCCATGAGTCTACTATTATTATGACCTTCAACTTGGCTTAGGTTATAACTTAGACAAAAACTTGAGTAAGAGTAGGGAATGAGTCAATTGATAAAGTATAAGAATACAGGATAGTATCTACAGCTATATATACCTAGTAATTACAATGAATACATAAGGTGTTCTTGGAGAAACAATAAGGAAAGAAATGAGGAAATTATAAGTCTGAGTAAACTTTACTTAACTTAGACATCAAGCAATGAGTGCTCAAGGCTGTAATGCTTAATATAAGAGTAAAGATATCATAGGAAAAAATGCAATTATCTAGGTAATTATGTAATATCTGCTCAGTGATATTACCTGATAAGAAAAAAAGAAATATTGTCTAAAAAGAAGAGATTATATCAAAGAACCAGAGCTAGATATGATAAGTGGTAATCTTCAAGATTACATTCTCCCCTATTTTATAAGATTAGCTCTTCTCTCTTGTTCCTACCTATCAAAAGCTTTATTGTCCTGTAGCTCAGTACCTGGAAGCCAAGTATTATGTTCCAAACTCTAATCGTTAAATACTACCAGATACTGCTTATCTTATCCAATTTTTTTTCATCAATAACATGTTCTATATATCATCCCTCAGTACCATCTGGGAGAAAGATTGGGCCAGATTGAGTGAGTTCCCAGAAGAGGAAAAAAACAGTGTCATTGGATTGGAAATGGTGTAACTGACTAGCATGGGATAGAGAGAATATGTTGTCTAAGTTAGGTAGTTCTAGTGCATACTTGGATTTTTCAGGAAATACCTTAATTATATTCTATAGGCCATCATATCTAAGCATGAATTTTGCAGAACACTTATCTCTTTTTCATTTATATTCATGTTAGCAGTTCTTCATACTTAATATAACTAAGTCTTTCTTATGGTATTCTTCCTCTATTGACTGGTAAGCATTTGCCTGATGAGCTTGTCTAATTTTTGTTGTTATGAGAGAGTCCTGAACATCCTTAATGTCATTCTGAAGCTATTCAAGTATTAAAGTTACTTTAAAGGTATCTGACTCTATACTATGTGTAGTTTTGATAATAAGAGGGATTAATTTTGGTGAAAAGCCTAAGCCAAGTTAGAAGGGGGAGTAGCCTATAGATATATTGACAGTGTTTATGATGCAGAACTGAATTCAGAGAAGTGCTTTTACCCATTCTTTTTGGTGGTCAATATGAAAATGTAGTATTTGGTTGACAGTCTTATTTGTGTATTCTGCTGCTCTATCTGTTTCTGGATGATATGCCAATGATATTTTGAGTTTTATACCTATCTGTTTGTATAGCTCCTTCTAAAACTAGCTAATGAAAAGTTTATCTCAGTTAGATATGATTTCTAGAGAAAGACTATTTTCATAATACCAGTTGTCAAAAAAGAGACATGCTATTTTTGGGGCAGTATTGGTAGTATTGTAAGAGATCAGTTGAATGTCTGCTGAGCCCAATCATTTAGTTACTGTCATTAATATATCATATTCTTTGTTTATAAGTAGAGGCCCAACAAAATTTATATTGATGCTATTGAACTGATTGTCTAAAACAGAAAGAGAATATAAGATTTTGCTGATTTGGATGTTGTGCTCTTATTTTGCATGTAATCTGTACAGGAAGGAATATATGAATTGTTGAGGTCTCAGTGCATTTGAGATCAGAAGTAGTTTTCTTATAATACTTTATAACATTTATCAAAGCCAAAATGTTCTAGAGTATCATAGGCCAAGTAGAACAGTGTTTGCTATAAAGTACTATATTTTGGAATGACTAAATAATTTCTTATGAATAATAATTTGTCTCTGGGTCCTCTTATACTCTTTTGTATGACTTTAGGTTCTTTCTTAATTTTACATACTACTTATCTACTTGATATCCTTCTAGTATCTCCTTTACTATTGATTTCTCCATTCCTAGTCTCATTGTTGTTATTACAGTTCCAGAAGTATACTCTATTGTTTCTAGAACTCTTTTTTCTATAAAGAGTACATTATATAGGTATTAAGATAGAGAATCTACTACTGTGTTATCTATCTTCTTGATATATTTGATGTTGAAGTCATATTGTAATATATAATCTGCCCAACAGATTTGGCAGTGGGATAATTCTTTCTTGTTTTGGAAGTATTCAAAGATACAGTAATTAGTATAAACTGCAAATTTTGCTCCTAGAAGATAAAAGCACTATTTTTCTAGAGTTTGAATAATTGCAAGTATTTTTTACTTATGTACTGGATAGTTACACTCTACTGTCTTATACTTTGAGGAGTCAAAGGCTGCTGAGCAGGCTTTCTTCCAAGTTTTTGCAACACTCAGAATAGCTCCAGTTTTTATAAGCTTGCATTGGTAGTTATATAAATATTCTCTCCTGAGTTGTAATCAATAGATGTTAGACATTTGGCACTGTTTATAATACACTTGATAGCTTTAAAGACCTTCTGATACTTGAATGTCCATTCTAGAAACTTCTAGTCAAGGATTTTCTTAGTTAGTACATTTAGTACAGAGATATGTTCAGCAAGATGGTATATAAATGTTGCTAGGTATTATACAAAGCCAAGAAATCTCTGTATATCTAATAATGGCCTTAGTTTTGGCTAGTCTAGGATTTTATTGATCTTGGCAGGGTCTACTTAGATATTCTTGGATGAAATGATATGTCCTAAAAAGTATATTTTTATGGTGAAAAGATTTGTTTTTTGGGCAAACAGTAAAGCTATACTTTTTGAAGTACTTGTAGTATCTGTTGAATATTGGCTATTTATTCTTTGATAGAGTTTGACTAGACAATAATATCATCTATATATATATGGCAAATTTTTCCAATGAGGGATAATAGTGCTAGTATCATGCACCATTAGTGTGTAGTAAGAGTATTAGTATCTCTTATAAGCATAATGATCCATTTATATATGTCAAATAGGGTGTTTACTACTGTTAGAGGAATGTTTTCTAGATAGACTAGTATTTGAAAAAAAGAGTTCATCATATTGATCTTATTATGTCCAACATCTGCAAGGATTGTTTTAATATGAGATAGAGATGTCCAGTCTCTTATTATGTTGTTGTTGAGCTTTCTGTAGTCATTTACCTAACATGGTAATTGTCAGAGTTAAAAACAATAGACTTAGTTTATTTTATTTTTCTTTTCTTTTTTTATTGTTAACCAAAGACAAAGAAGACAAAAATGTGACACTGTCACATGTCACAGTCACACAAGTTACACGATCACATGACATGACAAAACAACATAGAAGGTTCTAGAGAAGATGACATCATATGGCATGGTCAACACATGTTAACCTCAAGGCAAATATATGGTCATTAGAGTAGGGCTAAAGGAGTGTAGCATGGACCATTGGTAGTTTGTATATAAGGTAGATGTTTGTACTCAGGAACTCCATCGAGTTCTCTTGTATTACTCAATATAAGAGTATGTATTTTGCTTAACTCAAAAGCCTAAGTCATAACAGTAATATTATAGAATCAGATTTGGATACAAGGAATATGTTAGAAGAGTAAGGGCTTAAAGATAGGTGAATTTAGCTAGCTGAGAGGTATTGGTTAATCAATATTCTTCAAGCTTCTTGTAATCTCTAGAAATAGAAGTATGTTTGTGCTACAAAACTGATAGATAGATCCTTAAGCTTTATTTAGTGGTATACATCTGTATTGTCACTAGGCAAAGTAGTTCTGACAATCTGGTATCTAGCTCATTTTTGGTTTCCTTCTTCATATATGTTGCTATGAGGGTTTTTTGGCTGCCAAATCTCATGAGATTATACCCATTGCACTTATCCACAACTGTCTCTGTATTAACATCTACAATTAGCTTATTATCATGAAGAAATATCAGGCCAAGTAACATTGGGTAAGCAAGGCAATCAGTAATGAGTGCAATAATAATATTAGACCTTCATAACAGATAATCTATACTTGACAAGATGAATAAAGTCCAGTATTATAATCACTTTGAGACCTCTTTCCCAAAACATTCAACCATAGGTTGTGAGATTCTCATTCTGACTACTTTTAGCCCTAATTTCTCCATGATATCTCTTCTAATCAGATCTAGTTGGGTACTAGTGTAAATAAGAGATTTAATGCATAGAGAAGGATATGATAGAGAGGGTGATATGTGTAATTTGGGATGAACCTAAGGAAAATGGAGTATATAGAGCTTGATGTACTTAGGGAATTCATTTTCAACATTGTTGCTGGCCTCCCATGTAGAGCTCCAAATGGATATTTGGAGAGGTTCTGTTTTCATTGTAGTAGTCTCTCTTCTAGTTGTTGGGATAGAAGGTACTAATCAATAAGCTGTAGTAGCTAAGGCTATAGATTTGGTAAGTATTTGATATTCCACTGCTAAGAGGAACCCACCAGAATATTTAGTGCTTATATACTTGATATAAAATTGATGGCATTTATAGTATTCCCAGTATAGTTTCAAAAGGTGATATTCACTTTCAGTGAGCTTAGGAAGAACTCCACTATGTGGTTGGGTAGAGGCTAGTATTGTTTTGTTAGCAAAGAGAGTGGTGATATTCCATTTTGTTCAATGTTTGAGTCAGTCTGCTGTGATAGCAGCTTTAGTAATTTTTTTGGTGACTTTTCTTGTTATAGTTAGATATTTATTGCAGATCTTGACCTGTTGGAGCCAGTGACAGAGATTTCTATTCTCTATAAGAGTCCTTTCTTGTGGAGTTGTTGCCACATTGACAGGATTAGGGAGTTTTGCAATGGGCTTATTTTCCAGGCTTAGTTAAAGTTCTTTATCTATAAATGTCTTCAATTAAGTATATATTGCTAAGACTGTGAGGAAATAAACTGTATCATAAAGTGAAGTATTGATGTTTTAAAACTTGAGTCTACTACTCCCAAAAAAAGAGGTTGTTTTGGCAAAGATGGAGGAGGCAATGGTGTTGTTTGGATTTTCATTCTACTGGTAGGAATGTGTCATAAAATTCACTTACAAATTCATGAATGGGAAGACTGTTGTAGTCTTCTTTGTTAATGTAGTACTATTGCTGAACCTTCAGGTCAATAAAAATAGTGGCCACCAATTTTACTTGGTCTTCTATAGAGGTCCCTCTATGTATGAAAAAGAACTCACATGCTTGTTTCTATTGAGTTATGATCTCAACAGTTAAGTCCCCTGATTCAAGTATAGATATTTTTGATAGTATGCTCTAGGTAACAAAAGCAGTTATTATAGACATCAGGGCCATTTTGAAGGCCTGGGTGATAGATATAACAATTTCTGATGATACAGCAGTGTTTGAGGGAATGGTATAGGTGGTGGTGTTGTTAAAGGAGACAATACAGATAATAGTAGTGTTAGGGGAGACAGTGTGTATAATAGCAATATTTAGGGTAGTTTTTTAGAAAGAGTGGCAGTCAGTGGCTAGGTCCATTTGGGCATAGTGAGTAAAGAAGCAATGGAGGTTATGAAGAGGATAGCTGCCCTAGCTCACATCTGGCTATAAGTGGTGAGTAAGTAGGGGATCTATGGTGATTTCTGGGATTACTTTATATTGAACAGTAGTTAGAGAACTCAAAAAAAGTATAAGTTTGAGTAGACTTTACTTGACTCAGATACCAAGCAATAAGTGTTCAATACTGTAATGCTTAATGTAAAAGTAAAGATATTACAAGAGAAAATGCAATTATTTAGGTAATTATATAATATATACTCAGTAATATTACTTGATAAGAAAGAAAGAAATATTGTCCAGAAAGAAGAGATTATATCAAAGAACCAGAGCTAGATATGATGAGTAATAATCCTCAGAATTATAGAAACCTCTACTACTACATGAGAATAACACAAGGCCTAGTGAAGAATAAATCAGAAGTAAAACAAACCTCAACACATGCCCAGCATGCAGTAAACTTCTGTAAAACATAAGGTATTGCTCATGTGATCATAACAATACCTCCATTTTAATGTTTATATCCCTATAAACTTATTCTGGAAATGTTAGATCTCCTACCACATATGTTGCTACTAACTTCTTGGTTGGTTTGATAACCAATGTTCTTCATAATATCAGTATAATAAAGAATGGTTTGTATGATGGTCTTATAGTATAAATTTTAATAGGAAATTCTCAATGACTTGTATCTGAGTTGTGTTTTTGTTTAATAAACTCAGCTATGATTTTTTCCAATATTGAGAGTTCATTTCTTCTCCTTGTAAAATAGCTCTATAATAATCTGGTGAGAGGAATGGTATCATATTTTTTGGAGCTTGTAATATTCTTAAGACCTTTTTTAAATTATCAATTTCTTTTTGTATAAGACTAGGTTTTAGGATTGTTGGGGTGCTGGCTTTTGACAATATGTCATATGGTTTGTGCAGAAATATTTCTTTGTCTTGAACCACTTCTTATTTTTGTTTTTCTTTATCTGTAACTATTGGTTGAGGAGTATTGTGATATGATTTCTAACATACATCTTGTATCATTTTGATATAACTCTTGACCTTTTCATTTTCTTTGCCTTTGTATTGATCTAATTCATCAGCAAGTAGCACTTGTATGTAGTATGCTTGGCATTCCATGTCTCCATGTATGATGTTTCTGAGTTTCTCTAATATATTATAGGTGTCTCCTCCAATTTGTTCTTTATTGAGTTTCTCTAGTTTGAAGTAATGTAGTCTCAATATCTGCTAGTTGGTTATTTGTAATATCTACTAGCTTGAATATATTCTGGATTTGTAGTTGAATATTGGCCATTGTCTCTAATCTCTAAATTATCTTGTAATATTTTCTGGTCTAATCTTTCTTTTCATAGTTTAAAGTTACAATAAAGTTCATGTTGTTAACAGTGCAAGCAATATGGTGATTAGGGAAGATAGGTACAGTTGTGAATTGGTAGGTCATTATACTAATTTCTCAGTGCTTGGTTTGTTTTAAGATGTCAACTTAGAGTTTTATCCTCTTTTTTTATAAGTTTCATCTCAAAAGCTTCATCTAGCAATCTTAAATTGTCTCCTTAGCATATGGTAACCCTGTTTCCACTATCCACTGATTATGTTCATTCTCATATCCTTTCCAAGGAACTAAGAATTGTATGTTGTGTTCTCATTTTTGATAGTTTCATACTTCTTCTACTTTATATTCTTCTTCTTTATTAATAACATTTGGTGGTTGTGCTGGTTCCATGTGCTGTCCTTGAATTGGAGTTTCTTTCATTATGTTAGTGTCACAAACTTCATTCAGCTTGTATCTCCACAACCAGTGGACTGATTTTTACAAAATAAGTCATGCTGGAAAGCCCCAAATGAGGGCTATCTGCATATATGTGGGATGTACAAAAGCGACAACAAATGACTGAGATATCAG
>Ga0157363_1004175_pt1 | contig 13266 bp, 7 predicted proteins | sample AttsexASBM1_FD_111477 | JGI IMG/M metagenome (GOLD analysis project Ga0157363, IMG submission 111477) | Fungus gardens microbial communities from leaf cutter ant in Ribeirão Preto, State of São Paulo, Brazil - Atta sexdens ASBM1 | ecosystem: Host-associated > Fungi > Mycelium > Unclassified ...
ATCAGCGATCTTGACACTCAGCTCTGAGCACCAGTTTGATAGTATGGCCCTATCTATAGTAGTCTGAAAGTATGTCAAAGTGTCATATGTTAAAGTTCAACTCCATGAATAACCTATCTTCTATAGTGGTGTTATTTCTTATCAAACTCTATGAGTACTTGGTTTTCTACAGTGGAGTTTACTTCTATCTTAATCCCATATCCAGTCAGTATCTCTTCATGGATTAATTCAATAAAATATCTTGTCATGATTCAAGTTCAAGTATAAGAATAAGAAAAGAACCTTGTTAAAGTAACTAGGAGGGTCCATAAGATTTTGTAGACTTTTACAACTTTCAAGAAGTTCTAAACATATATTTAATTGACTTAGTACAATCATACTCACCTCCAGGAAGTCCTAAGAGAACAGAATAAAAACTTTTAGAGATAATAACTATCCTAAATACTACTAGAATATATTCCAATCTAGCAAAATAATACTGATATATCTGGGAAGTAATAGTGACCAGATGGTCATAAACACAAATAGAAATATATAGAAGAATTACTAAGAAATAGAAGAAGCTCACAATAGTAAAAATTAGAGTAGGGCAGTATTAGAACATTAAGAAGTATAATATGAAGTTTGACTATGAGAAGTAGTAGTATTAGTATAAGAGAGACTGTATAGTTATGTGGAGATAGAGAAGTGTTGATTAATAGAGAATGAGAATACTATAGGATTAGGTAGGGTTTGGATACTTAATTTTTGAATAAAGACAGGTCTTTTTATGAATCTTGTATTAGAGTTAATACAAGAGAACTCAATAGAGTTCCTAGTATAGAGTGTCTATCTTATATATGTTAGCTAATGGTTTGTATGAGACTACTACTAACCTATCCTAAAGACCATACATATTTCATGAAGTCAATATGCTATAGATATATTATATGATATTATCCTTTTAGAATCTTTTATATTTTTCTCTTATATCATGTGATTGTGTGATAGTGACAGTGACATATATTATATCACATTATAACCCTAACCCTAAGACCTAATAAATAAAATAAAATAAAAAGAAAAAGAAAAATAAGAGAAAAATAATAAAAACAAAGTCTACTATCTTTGATTTCTGATATATCTGCCCAACTTGGAGCTTGGGTTAGACACTGACTTCATTTAATATAAATAACTACTATTATGATTGCTATCTCATGTTTAAACAGATGTTTGTCTCATGCTTTCTATGGCTTGTATTATGGAATGCTTTGGACACTAACAATTTTTATTTTATTTTATTTTATTTTTCTGATTGTATATTAATTTTGTTTTCTTTTCTTTTTGAATTTGGACAATGAAGGGGCACATGACACTACAGTCACATGACAGGTCACATAATGGAAGGATTTGGAAGATGACATCAGAACACATGTATGCAATATAGTGGCCTTAAGTAAGAAATGAGGCGGACATGAGGCTGTAGTATGGACAATAGGGCAGGCTTAGTTATTAATTAGTACAGACCACATGTAAAACATATATATAGGACTCTAATTTAGCAGAGACTCTTTATTGAGTTCTCTTGTGAACTTTTCACATTATATCTACCTAAGAGATTTGCTTGCTGTGTAATCATTGGTCTTTGTGACTGGTGGTTGCTATAACAGCTTGGACATATATTAGGATTTATTTCATTTTTTAACCCATATTTACTGCATATTGTGTCTTTCTTATATAGTATCAGTTAGTACCTCATATAGTAGTTGAGATCTCCTTATATTTCTCTTACATTTTACTTATTGCTTTTCTCAAGGATATCTTTATTCTTTCTTATAGTCAATAAGTATATAAGTTGCAACCTGAGCCATGTTATAATTGTAACAACTACAAAATTATATAGTAATAGCATTACTTGAGTTTCCAAGTGTTTTATACTTTTATTTATATTTAAGGACTGGTAAATACTCTGGAAATCTCTGGTCTGATAATTGATCATAGTCTCTATTACTATTAATACTAAACTCTGGTATTAAATTAATACACTTTTCTATTAGTACTCTTTCTTTTTAATTTTATTTCAATCTCTAAAGTTGTGACCAAGCAATACATAGATGGCATAGCACATAAGCTGAAGCCAAAGTTATTCTGAAAAGTCTGCAATACTGTAGGATTTGATAAGTTTCCATATTTATCAAACTCTAACTAATTCTATGGTCTTTTGCCCTCAAATATGAATTATGTCTGACACAAAGTCTGCATCTGCAAAAACAAACTCAAACCTCTGAACATAGGAGAAAATTATAAAGATATCTTATCTTTATTCATAGATTTATTTCACCAAAAAGCTCCAGAAAGGTACTGTGAAGGAATGACCACAATATAGAAGTCCAAAGATCCAAAAAACAAGTAGATTATATAACATCAGTCTCTCAGCTCCTTTACATATTTATCAGACATATAAGAGGAGAAAGTTATCTCTTCAGTATTATTGACCAGGGTGGAAAAAGGGCCAGAGTAGTAGACATTCAGAGCTTTTATCTATTGCTTATCTGCTTTTTGGATATCTTGAAAACTAGAGTAGCAGGTAAAGCAATGTATCATGACTATCTCTCCTTTCTGCCAATTAATCTTAGGATTGTGTGCTTTGAGCTAGGTGAGTTCAAGAATTATGTTTTGATTGCTCAGACTAGAGATAGTAAGTAAAGTCCACTTTAAGTCTAAGTATGATTTGTAACAGAGTAAGAGAGTTTTCACATATTCATGTCATGCTTCTCTACAAAAATCTAGTTGATAAATATCTCTATAACTTCAGAGTCTACCAGTATTCATATAGATAAATACTTAAATATATCAGAATTTTTAAGATAAATAGATAGATATAGGTAGATTTCCTATGCATTGAGAGCACTGATGGTTGGTCACTAAGAAAGCTTCTTTTCTTATTTATGATGTCAAATAAGTGAAGGAGCATCTACATAAGTGTCAGAATTATTAAAAGTAGACTTAGATGTTTCATATTTTTCATCTATTATCTTTTTCTCTTTCATTTCATATAAAGAAGATTTACAGCAGACAACATCATGGCTATGACACGTTGGTCTTATAAAAAGTATATAAATGTTAGGATAGGTTATATGTAAATATACACAGACTATAGTCTGAATGTATATAAGATAGATTAGATTGTACTTAGAACTCTATCAAGTTCTCTTATGTTAATCCAATATAAAGTCCCTATTAGGACAACTAGGCTAACTCTATAGCATTCAGTATGAATGATCTAAAAAATTGATTGGATGGTAGAAAGCTTATTGAACTATAGTTAGAAGAAAAGAAGCATAACTATCTTATGAGTAGTATCTGAATAAATTCTGAAATTAGAGTAGTAGTGATAACTTGATAAACTATGAAATATTGGCAGTAGTGTTTGATGCTTGTATAAAGAAAGATAAAAAGATTGTTGCAGGCTTTTTTAGTGTTTGAGACTTGATTCTGAATGAAGTGGTTGGTCTCCTTACAGTTTCTATTTTACTCCGATCTATAAGCCCAAGTTATAATAATAAAGTAGATAAACAGATATGTCTATATAGTTATTAGAATCTTCAAGTATATTCTTTTACCTGAATTATAGTGAACCTTATGGAACCACCTAGATATCATGCTTACTATATCTTCTTCCACTTCTTCCACTTTACTAATATCCATTATTTTTTGTTTTTCCTTCATTTTTATGATATTCACTTTGCATCCATATATTGGCAAACATCTCATTATTTTAAATTCTTCTGTCTCTCAGTTGATCTCAGAATTGTGCATATCTAACTAAGGCATTTCTAAGATTATATCATACAAATCCATCTTTACTCTTTATATATATATCTGATAGTATAGGTTTACTTCTATCTCATATTTGATTTCTCCTCCCTTGTTGTACATTCTATTTATGTTTTGTACTGGTATCGGTTGTTTTTACTTAACAAGCTCAAACTCATACTCTTCTATGAACTCAGAGTATATGAAAAGCCCCATTATTTGAGAGTTCAGGAGTATCTTAGGCCTAAGTATAGTCTACACTATTCATAACTTGTTCTGTCCTGAAAAGCAAGAATCCCTTTTTATGACCAACAATCAATAATAAGTAGAAAGTGGTAGAACAAAACATTAGAATTAAAGGTTATAGTAAATAAGTTTAATATCAAGTTCTACTATTATAGCTACTACTCTTAAATTGTACTGACTAGGTAAATAAAAATAACAAGAGAAATCAATAAGACTAGCTATTATAAGTATGTTTCTTGCCTATAATCTATATATTTCTCAAATATTACTTCTGTTCCTACTCTGTTCTCTCAGTCTGCCCATCAATTTGTGAGAAAAATTTTATACAGTTTTGTTTTTATCCTTAACATTACAACTCTCTACATACTTCTTAATATTCTTCTTTATTTCTGATGACCAATAATTTCTTGTAACTAACTTTACTATTTCCTACTATTCTCTATGTTCTATTACTAGTATTGTGATACACCTAAATTACTTCTAGTCTCAAGTTATTATTTCATTTTTATACTAGAAAATATTTTTGGCAGTATAATAATATTATATATAGCATCAAAACCTCAAAACAAACAACTAGAACTCTCTAATTTTTACTCAATAAAATATTAAGATTAATATGCCTAGAGGACATTAAGCTTCTCCTAGCCTCAACAGTTTCAGAGGAATATTTGTCAGTTCTACTGCATCTTCAATAGATTATGTAGATTAAGTACAAGCATAGGCTAACAACTTAACTTGGGCTGAGTAAGTTAAAAATGGGAAGATTCAAAGCTCTTCCCTATCCTATACACATTTGAAGAAGACAACAACAGACACTGCACTGTTATGCCAGAAAATGCTTTTTTGCAAAAACAAATAATCTCATAAGGTTTTTAAGCATATAAGATCTTATTGAAAGTATTAGTAAGATCTTATACTTCTAGATGATACCTCAGACTCTCTCAAGTGGGTACTGGCCAGAGAGATGTTATGGTAGCTGTTAAACAAACTAGACTTCAGACTTGAAGCTTATTAGAATAGACTTAGCAGAGTATTGTGAAATGCTTAGCTATCTGCTGCTCCAGCTTGTATGTGTACAGAGATCACTTGATAATAACAGAAACATGCCATAATACTGTTCTCTAAAGAACTATAGAAAAAGCAATATCATTCACTTAAGAATGACTAGCTATGAAGAATATATACTTGTAGGAGCCCTTTACTAAGTGACAAATGTTCAGAAGGTTGAATAAGACAGGAATATACTAGATCAGAACCTGGTAGAGTTTAGAATGAAGGAATGACAAAGAGTGGCTATAGAGATAAGAAAAAGAGAATGAACTAGATTCTAGTGAGTAGAGATTAATCATTGGATTGAGATTACATTGCAGATGAAAAAATGGCCATGTGCTCTCAAAACTTTAGAGCTTCATTATTGTTTCAGTTTATATTCTCTAGTTCCATTCTTTGTATTTTTAGAATAATACATAAGCTATAAGTGAAGTGGAGTAAAGAAAGAGGACTCCTATCTAAACACCTTCACTTGAGAGCAGTTTAACTTCTCTTTTATTATGTGAGTATTATTAGTACCTGCTATTACTTGCAGATAAGTTTCAGAGAGTTCTAGCAGTCTGAGAAAGGCTGGCAAGGTAAATATTAGTTGGTATCTTCAGTTGTAAGGTTTGACTTGAGAGATGTTTTTAGAGTACATCATCTGGGATGGATAGTGTTATTGAAGACTCTTAAGAAGCTTTGCAATCTATTCACTAGATTTTCCAAAGGAGCTTGTTACACAGTGTAAGGTTCACTGTTTAGGAGTGTATTAGTTAGAGAAAGCATTTGTAAGCAGATAATACTTGTATATTCCTTTTAATACCCTTCTTAATTTCATTCTTTTGTATTTATGAGAGCCCTTTTGAGAGTTTTATGTGTTCTAATCATTCTTTATATTATTTTTTTTACATCTTCTATTGACTCCTAATACTGATAATATTTCCTTTGAATTCTTTAGTATATAGTTAAGAGCTAGTGTTACATAGTTCTTGTTGTGCTTTAGCATAATATCTTTTCTGCTTGATCACTGTCAATGATATAGTGAAAATGATCAGAAGTAGGAGAAAGCATTTAGAGAGTTGAAGGAGAGATTCACAAAAGTATTGGTGTTAGTAGTACCAGAATTAGATTTAAAAAATGAGGATGGAAGTTGATGTATCTGATTGTGTAATAGGAAAGATATTATCTATGAAGTGTGAGAATAGACAATGGAGACCAGTAGATTACCTCTCAAAATCTCTCAATAAGACAGAGAGAAACTATAAGATTTATGACAAGAAGATGTTAGTAGTAATTAGAGAGTTAGAAAACTAGAGACATTTATTAGAAGGTGCTGGGGTAACTGGGCAGAAGAGCAAAGCACTTCAAACCTCCAGGAAATCCTAAGTTTATTATCTAAGAAATACTAAACTATATACTTATCTCTAGAAAATTCTAAGAGAATAGAATGGGGATTTCTGAAGGTAATGACTATTCAATATAATAACATGTTCATTTTAATGTGTCAGAATTCTGTTTATATAAGCAATGAATGATGATACTTAAGTAATTAGAAACAGTTTAGAATAAAGTGATCAAATTAGAAGAGAACTAGAGTATTTAGCAAGTGCTTCCAGAGTATTGAAAAGTGGAAATTGGATGAGCAAATAATACTAGCAGATTTCAGAAGACTGCAGAGCATTGCAGAAGAGCAAGAGAGTACTGGAAAGAAAAGTTAAATGATATATCTAGATGATTAGGAATATTGGTATGTAGCTTGAAGGGGTCTAGAGTGCAGGAAATCAGATAAGTAGATGAGTATGAATGTGGAAAAGGATTATGGAACATAGATCAGCTAAAAACATGGAAGATAAAAGTCTCAGAAGAGTCAGTTCCCTTATAAAAGATATAAAGTTTAAGCTTGAGGTCTGGATAGACTATAAGAACTTGAAATATTTTATGAAAGCACAGAAATTGAACAGAAGACAAGCCTATTAGATATTATATATATCAAAATTCAATTTTACTTTGAAATATGTGCCAAGAACAAAAAAGAAAAATGTAAATAGACTTAATAGAAGACTAGATTAGAAAATAGGAGTAGAAAAAGATAACAAAAATCAAAAATTAATTAAAGAATAATGGATTTGTAGTTTAGCAGAAGTAGTAATAGAAGGACCAGAAGTAGATATAATAGAAAAAATAAAAATAGTTAGAAGAAAAGACAAGAAAGTAGTTAAAGTAGTAGAAGAGAGATAATGAATGGCAAGTGAAAGGAGATTTAGTGTTAAAAGAGGAAAATATATATATGCCAAAGGATGAGAAGTTGAGGATAGAGATAATTTGGTTATACAATGATGTACTAGCAGCAGAATATAAAGAAAGATAGAAAACAACAGAGTTGGTAACAAGGAACTATTAGTAGCTAGTGGTAATAAAAGATATAGAAAAATACATAGATAGATGTGATATATATCAAAGAATAGAGAATAGGACAGAGATACTAGTGGAGAAGTTGAAGTTAAGTGAGATACTGGAGAAACTATGAATACATCTAATGGTAGACTTTATCACTCAGTTGCTGTTAGTAGCAGGAAAGGATGCAATCATAGAAGTCTATGATAAGTTGTAAAAAATGGCACATTTTGTGGCGATAACAGAAAAGACATCAGTAGAAGGATTGGCAAGGTTTTTCAGGGATAATTGTTACAACTTAAGACTAAGAGATAGGTTAAAAGAGAAATCTTATACTAAGTTAATATAAGAGAACTCAGTGGAGTACAATCTGTTTATCTTATATACATTGGGCTTATGGTCCATGCTACACTAAACCTAGCCTACCCTAAAAAGCATCTATTTGTCTCAAAGTCAATATATATAATGTATGTTGTGTAATATTATTGTTTTAGGATATTTCATGATGTTTTGTGTTCTGTATGATCATGTGACTATAACTTGTGACTGTGTCATGTGTCATGTGATATATGTGTGATACTCATGTGTAACATCATACTAACTCTCAACATTAAGTCTGAAAATAATAAAATAAGAAGAAAAGAAAATTAAAATGAAATTAAAATAAATTTTACTATCTTCAACTCTGACAATAATGTGTAGAAGTTGCATAGATTGCCAAAGAGCATGATCCTAGATAGTGGACTACATTTTATAGCAGAGTTAATGAAGAAGCTGAATAAAATGTTGGAAATTGAGAGAAAGCTGTTAACATTATTCTATCCATAAACAGATGGTCAAACAGAAAGAATGAAATAGGATTTAGAGCAATATTTACAGTTCTTTGTTGATCATAAACAAAAGTATTGATCAGAATAGTTAGCAACAGCAAATTTTGCAGTAAACAACAAGATACACTTAGCAACTAAGATGTCTCTATTTATGGTGAAATATGGTAGAGAATTAAGAATGGGAGTGAATATTAGAAGGAAGGAAAAAATAGAGAAAGCAATGGAGTTTGCAAAAAGAATAAAGAAGGTTTAGGAAGAGGCTGGAGCAGTATTGAGAAAGTATCAAAAAATGAACTACTTACTTATTTGTGATATCTAAATCTTAGATACACTCTCAGAGGTTTAGAAGTAATTTAGAATTTCAATAATGATGATAATGATAATAAAGTTCAATACAGATATTAATGATAAAAAGATAAATGGTCTGTGTACAAGCTGTTTCCATCATATGATCAAAACTTATACCTGATAGAGGCTGTCATATGTCATAGCAGATGTCAGGCTAATTTTAGAAGATAACTAATTATGTCACTACATCAAACCATTTCTGATGATATATGGTATATTCAATAACAATAAGTATTTATAGAGGTACAAGTATATTAATGTAGTACTTTCCAACACAAGTTTAGTTGTGTGAATTTGTCTAGCTGCTCATAATATATCAGCCAATGAAACTTTTACAGTTACTGATGACCTGATATCTCAGTTTGTTATTGTACATCCCACATATATGTAGATAACTCTCATTTGGGGCTTTCTAGTGCAACTTAGTTTGTAAAAATTGGTCTACTGGTTGTGGAGATACAAGCTAAATTATTATAAGATGAGAAAGTGAGGATAGACTTTAGGGTTAGGGTTAAGATATAATAGTAGTTATTATTAGTCTACAATGAGAGAGAGAAGGGTATGTGACTGGGAAGTCACATGACATGATGTCATAGGCCTAGAACAGTCTAGAGTGGTCTAGAAGGATTGGAAAGAGTCTAGAGATGGAGTGATATCAAGAAACATGTTAACAGCATGGTTTCCTCATAGTATATATATAGTGCATGCATGGACAACAGAGATTAAGAGTAGAGTTTAGGGTATGACATCAGGGCACATGTATATGGCATGCTGGCCTTAAGGTAGATGTATGGTAGATGAGTAATGGATATAAGGACAGGGCATAGACATTAGGGTAGGTATAGAGAAGTCATAGCACAAACCATGGATACTTTATATAAATAGTTGGTGGAATACTGTTGTGGTTCCCTGTCAAGTTCTCTTGTGAATTACACAACTCATGTTCCCCACTAGATATCCCTCCTGTGAGATTTATTGCTTGTGCTTTCATTGGACATTGGTCTAGTGGTTGCCACAACATAAATGAAGTTTGTGATATTACTTCCTCTCTTGGTTTGAGCTCCATTGAGAAGAGTTATATGCTTTTTTTGAGTTTTTGAAGATTCTCAAGATTTTTCTTATACTCTTATATATTCTCTTCTTGATTGAATTCCTTTCATCAAATAAAACCTTTTTTACTACTTTTCATTCTTTCTGATCTTGAATTTGGAATGGTGATATTGAAGTAGCTTTTGCTCATTAATAGTATGTTCAGAGTATATTGTTAGCTTGTTTGCATAAAAGACTGAATACATGACATTGTATTATTTCATTCTTTTTGCTTCAAGACTAAGAGCTATTTTTGCTTGCTCTAAAACTTCTTGTCTTTTTATATGTAAGGTCATTCAAGTTCTTGTTCAGCAAATTTTTGACTAATATTGGACCTGCTCTTGGATTTTTACTATATTTAAGGATCTTTATTTGTTGCTTCATATGCTTGATTGCTGTACACAAACTTTGTACTTGGTAGTAAGTCTAACCAGTTTTTTGATCATAATCAACATGACACCTGATATTTTATCTGTCCATCTGTTTGTGAGTGATATGCTGTTAAAATTGTTGATTCTATCCCCAGTAGTTTACATTTATTTCAGAAGATTTCAGGTAAGTGTTATATTTCTCTATCTGAGATGATTTGTAGTAACAATTCATATAGAGAATAAAATCTATTATTTAATAGTTACACCATATCTTCAGATGAGAACTGAATATCAATGGGAATGAAGTATGCTCTTTCAATGAGTTTGTCAACAATAACAAAGATAGTATTGTAACTTTTGACTTGGGTAATTATATTCATAGAAATATTTTTCTAAGGCTTATTAGGCACCTTATTAAGCATAAGTGGTCTAAAAGGTTGCTGTGGGCAATTTTTCATTTGCTACCACATACTACAACCCATAACATATTTCTTGACAAATATTATTATTTTCAGTTACCAGTAATTTCTAGAGACTAATTCATAAGTTTTTTTATTTTTGATGTCCTGAAGATGATAAGTCATGGTGCATTAGAACAATTCTTATGTCTCAAATTGTTATCTATGTTCTTGAAGATATATAATTCTCTCCTATATAGTAGTAGTCTATTCTTATAGTTCTGGTTTTAACTGAAGAAGTAACTTTATCTGGCAAGAGTATTACCTTGACCTTCTTTAAGATTATATCATTATTGTTAGGTGATTCATGAGAAGCCTCTAGTGCATTGATTGCCAAGAACTTAGGTTTTGGTAGTATCTGGTTCATGTTATTGAGGTTTATTCCCACCTAATAGTCTACTCATTAGGACAAGAGGTCTTTAGCTTATATTATATTTCCCAGTTTATAATAGAGTACATGGTCAAAACAGGTTATGTAAAGAGCCTATCTTGCTTGTCTCCTGGTCAGCTTTTTAGCTGCCTTGAATAATATGAGGTTTTGATAATCCAACAAGATCTTAATTTATATAGATGTTTTTGATAATCCAACAAGATCTTGATTTATATAGATGTTTTTTCAAATGATGTTGATAATAATATCCTTCTAATTCTCAGATTATTGCTGGTAACTCTTTGTCATAGATTTTATAGTTTATTTAATGGATATCTAATGACTTTAAGAGAAGAATCTGAATGCTATATCCTAATAGCTAGTGCTTTTGTAATAAGACTGCTCCAGTAGCAAATTTACTTGTATCTGTAGATGATTTGAAAAAATTTTCATCATTTGGTACTTTTAGAACTGGAGCTGTTGTAAAGGCCTTTTTTTAGCACCTCAAGAACATTTTGTTGCTCTATTTTTCAAGTCTAAATACTATCCTTTTTTGTCAAATTGGAAAGTAGCCTTAATATCTTGGCAAATTTCATTGAGAACTTACAAATAGAAATTTGCAAAGCCTAAGAATGTTTTTTACTTTTTAGTGGTACTGGCCACTCTAGAACTTTCCTAAGTTCTTCATCAATCTATCTGTCTAGAGAGTTTCTTTCTGCTAAAGAAACCAGATAGACCTTTATTGGTTTAGAAAGTATTGTGTCTTTCTTAAACTCAATTTCATGGTCATATAGTCTTCTGTAATGGTATTCTGTCTGACTTGGTTTTTGAGAACAAATTTCCACACTCATGTAATCAATTTAATACATATGCTTTTCAGGTCTTTGTGTTTTCATAATCTAAGTTCTTATACTAGTAAAATATATGGTTGTTGGGGCCTTTATATCCTATACTGTCCAATGAAGATAGTCTACTAATATCCAGTTCAAGATGAAGCTCATTAGCATCTGCTTCAACATCTTGTGTTTTACAGACTTTATAAGCACATATATATAGGCATCTAGTAAACTTCCATTGCTCTTTTTGCTAGCTGATTTTGGATTATGTTTGTCCAAGTACAAATATACAATCATCATTCTTTTGTTTCAAAGAGATATTAAGTTGTCTTATGAAATCCAATTTCTATATAAGCTTAGACATGTTTTATTGTTATTATTTTCTACAAAAACTCTGTCAACAAAGTTTGTGGTGGCTCCTAAATCAACTAAAGCATTGGTCTGTACTGTTGTGGCAACCACTTATCACAATAACAAATGACCACACAAGGCAGTAAATCTCTTAGGATGGGATATCAAGTGGGGAATTCACAAGAGAACTCGACAAGGAGCCTCTTCTTAATTAGTGTCCTATTTATACAAAAGCTCATGGTCTGTGCTACCAATAATTAACCCTGCCCTCATGTCCATGCTTCATTCTCATTCCTGCCTCATGTCCTACTCAAGGCCACCATGTGTACTCCATGTGCCCTGACGTCATCTTCCAGACCCTTCCATCATGTTCTAGGCTTGTGACATCATATCATGTGACCTGTCATGTGACTTCATTGTCACATGCCTCTTCATCATTTTTCAAGAAAAAGAAAAAGCAAAAGAAAAATAAAAATAAAATAAAATAAAAATTGTTAATGTCCAAAGCGTCCCATAACATGTACTTTGTTTACTATATACCCAAAGTATGACTGGAGTTTCCTTTCAAGGAGGTTTTCTTACTATATGTATTGTTATAAGACTCCAGTACTACTTCCCAAATTTTCAAGCTAATAGGAGGTACACTTTCTTCTAACTGTAGATCACAAACATTATTCTCTTACAACATATAACACAGGACTACATATGTACTCTATATTAACAGAGTGCAAAGGAATATGAGTTATGCAATTATAGGTCCGGGAATAGAGCTGATAACATAGATCACCTAATACTCGAAGCATTATCAAGGAGTGAATATGCGAGGTCAATGAGTGCTATCATATAGCATATGTGCACATTCGTAGATGGCACTTGTATAACTTCGTGCCATCATATATTTATTGTATATAAACATATGTCTCACACTATCAATAATAGCGTGGATGTCTATAAAGCGGACACTACGCTGTATTATCATACTGTTATTCACAGTACGAAAGCTCTGATCATTGTCGCACGAGCCCAATGCAGAACAGGTCATGGCTACTTTGGAGACTACTACCGATCCGCAGTTCCTTCAGAAAGCATATCCTGCCCTTGTGGAGAAGAAATACAAACACGTAAGCACATCATCGACACGTGCCC
>Ga0157363_1004176_pt1 | contig 13266 bp, 5 predicted proteins | sample AttsexASBM1_FD_111477 | JGI IMG/M metagenome (GOLD analysis project Ga0157363, IMG submission 111477) | Fungus gardens microbial communities from leaf cutter ant in Ribeirão Preto, State of São Paulo, Brazil - Atta sexdens ASBM1 | ecosystem: Host-associated > Fungi > Mycelium > Unclassified ...
ATACGATAATCAAATACGATTTATAGCTAATTGAACGAGCGCAAGAGGAAAATAGAAGGCTGCTATCCCTTCTGGAAGATCGGGACCATAAAATAATGGCGCTCGAGGCTCGTCTTTTAAAGCAACAGCATGAAATGACCCTGGAACGAGATCGACTTCGCGAGGAGAATGCTACGCTGATTCGCGCAATGGCAGCGTTAGCCAGCAACTAAACTTCTTCGTGTAATAAAGATCACGCCTTTTTGGCTCTTTGCTCTTTATGATAATCGCCGAGCTGCAGGATGAGCCATAAGTCGCGCATCTTGCTCCCTTGATTATTATTCTTAGTATTCTTTTTTATTTGCAAAAACGATTTTCTTGTCCTACAGAAATTTAATTTTTGCATCATATTCTAATTTTTTGATTGTTAGGAGAGTTGCAGCAGCCATCGGCTGAATGACTGAAAATCCGGTATTATGTTAACTATTTTAATCATTGTTGATATTGTGATATACATGTATATTTGTGTAATATAAAATGCAAAATAATTGAAGAATGCTTTCTCTATGAAATTGAATGTTAAATTAATAGAATCTATTCGTTACATTTGGATTTTTGGAAAATTATCAAATTTATTAAAGTAAAAATTGTATGCATTAAATAATCGTTTTTGTGATATATTGTATGCTTTCTTTTATTTGATATGATATAAAATAATTTAAAGAGTTTATTCTTCCTCTATTGAATTTTTTTTAAAGTTTGTTTCATGTACGAATGAGGTTTATATTTTCAATTTTTATAAAAAGTAAAGTCTAAAAGAGAAAGAAAATGATATAGGAACATTTTTTTGTCATGCTTCTTTTTCCTCTTATTGGTTGGCTATGAACCTAACCTGTAAGATAACTGAGAGTTACACATTATGTTGAGTCCTATTTTTTTGTAATGAAAGGCTGAGAATTTAAAATATGTAAATGCGAATTAGCTTGTAATAAAAGTTAAAAAAAACTTAAATTGATAGTGATAAAGTTTAGATATTTAATTTAATAAAACTAAAAGAATATGTTTGTACTGCATGGTAATTGATTTTTCTCTCTGATGCATGATTTATGGATCATCCTAGGCAATAAGAAAGATATACCTAAGTAGAGTAAACCTAACTTTAGCGTATCACAAATTGAGTCATTATAAATAAACAGATAATTCTCTAATCACAGTGTTAGCTGCGGAAAGTATAAATATATATCTTTGCAAGCTGCAATGCAAGTTACATTTTGTAAAAAGCAATAGCAATCCTCGACCTTGTAAAGATATTGTGACGATTAAATCACTTGCAGAACTTCAGTCGCAGACACAGATCATACATTTATTATTGATATATTTGCTATCCTTATTGCCGATTAATTGCTATTTTTTGTTTCGATATATTTTCAATCAAGCTAAAGCTAGATAAACACAACAGATATATATGAAAGTCCCGATTATGACATAAACAACTTAATCCGTTTTCTATTGTAATAATTAAGAATGAACGTTCTATGTAAATTTTATACTTGCAACACATGATAATGTAAGATTATGAATTATTTTATTATTTTATTACTATTAATATTATTATTATACCATGAGCCGCGTACAAAGTTCTATGTACATATAGACACGCAGATAATTCTATAGCGATGCATTTGATTAGAAGAAACTTTCCGCGATTTGTGTGTAATACGCGGGACAAAACGAAAATATGTAAAATTGTTTAAAGAAAAACTTTTATTGCCAGCCATTCAATGATTTATCGTACTTCAGTCCTCGTTCCTTCCGACGATTAAAAATAAGTAAAGGCTCATTTAAAACAGAGGAAAGTTTCTTGCATTTGTTTTTCTGTACACTCATTGATGTAATCATTCTGCATGAATAATTTCTTTTCAACTAATTTCCATATTTAAAGTTGTGTGGTTTAAAGTGAGATAAGAAAAACTCGCCCGATCAGTGACGTACGCGGAAATGTGGCATTGAAACAGTCCCCAATGTGAACCGGCAAAAAGAGTTTGCATTTTTTATTCATAAAATAACTAAATAAATTTTTAATATAATACAATACTTGCACGCACATACGCAATATAGTTACATCTTTACGCTAATGTTTCCTAATCACTACGTAGCTGTACATTACAAATCGTTGGGATCCGATCATACACATTTGGGGTCTCCCATTTTCAAATCCGTCCCCATTTTCTTATATGTTCGCCCTTTGCTTTTATCCTTTCGAAATGTACGCTTTAAATCCTTTTATATATCTCGTTATCGCAACTTATTCCACTAAAAGACCCCAGAAATAGTTCGACCCGTAAAGCTTTACGACGTGTAATTTTCCAAAACGTATAAAACTTTGTTAAAATACTTTATGTCGTATTTAAAGAGAAATGTCGATTGGTTCGCAAGAAGATACTTTCAAAAGGCGCAAACATCTCGAAAGGGCAAGCGGCTCTTCGCACGCATCCTTTATTAACAATAAAAAGATACGACGACGTGCAATAAATATTACCAATTTGATTGTATTTATACGACAAACGTATCTATTTAATTGCGAAAGAATATTTTTCAGGACTGATACTAAATTTCTAAAATAATTTCTAAAGCCTTTTAAGAAGACTATATTTTTTTAATTAACAGTTATTGCAAAAATGATTGAATTTCGAAGACTAAATAAAATTCAAGTAAAATTTATGAATAAATTAGATATGCAATAAAAAATAAATGTAAATGAAACCGGAAATTAAATCAGACTGAAAAAAATTTTTTAAAAAAGCTTTGTCGACAAATAGAAAGATCGACAAAATAAGCGAAAGTATTAACAAGTGTATTTTTTATTGAAAATCTGATTTATTCTCCCATTCTGTCCATTCGCTACAAAGAGCTTCAAGGGAGAAACAAATCATGTTTCGAAGACTCAAACGTTTGATTAATTAATTGTTTTGATTACGCTGCCAGTTGATTAATAAAAAACTCCATGATTTATCGCAAATCGTCGTACTGATTATTGCCAGTGTTTCGATAAAACACATGCACACTTTATGATGCAACAGGTACTACGCTTCTATTATATCAACCATCTCTTCTTCGCACCGCTGGCAAGGTAACTAATTGTTTATATCGTTTAATTGTCTACACCATGCGCCTCTACGACTATTTTTTTTTTCAGTTCTCTGTCGTTCATCGCAAGGCAACGCTTCGCTGATATGTACCGTTTTGTTTCAAGATTGAATTAATTAACCGAATTCGTCGTTTCGTAGACAAAATCCTAAGGAACTTGGTTCTCTCTTTCCACCGTCATTCGCAACTCTCCTCCCGCGATTCGCGATATTAGCTTCATCACGAAGTTATTGTCGGCTGTAATTAAGTCATTAACAAGGCGCCATCCACGACCACGTGATATTTCATTGATCGAACCGCGAGATCATTGTTTGCATGACAATAATTCTCATCTACCATGGCAAACTGAGCTGTAAAAATTGACGCACCTTCACTTTGGAGCATTTGCTTGCATTGTGTTTGGTCGTATATTTAAGAGCAATTTGTCTGGACAAATGTGTATGGAGCGCTCATGTACAAAACAACAGAAACTAATCCTTCAATTCCTATCTTTGCAAAAAGAATTCCTTGTATCTTACCGTCTAATAATTACATATACGCGCATTTTGCGCAATTTACTCTTGCGCAGATTACTCTTCCGGTTATCGTAAACTACAAGAGCATCTTGACGCTTCACATGCTCGTTTCATTCGCATCATCGTACGTATCATCATCCCAACAAACGACTAGATCACGATGGTTGGACCTCAATCAGATCCTTAAATGCTAAGGGAGCTTAACGAACTAAGCTATTCTCAGTGAACGATATATTATTTATTATTTCTTCTTTATCAAATATCAATCGCGCCGCAAATCGAAAATGCAAACGCGGACAGGCGAACTCCTTCGCTCTCGATTTATAGTCTCGATCGATACGTTTTATTATATTGTTCTTCTCTCCTACATCTTAGCGTTCTCTCTCTCTCTCTCTCTCTCTCTCTCTCTCTCTCTCTTACCATCATTTTTTAATTTCGGCGGATATAATCATTAACGTTTCGATTTTACTTAATAAACAGTTCCTTTCTTCCATAGAAGACTCACCATTATAATTTAACATTCCATTTTACGAGATGCTAATGTACAGGGTGCCTCGAGAGAAAAAATACACAGCTCGAAAGTATTTGCCTACCATATTTACAACCTTTTATATTCTAAATATAAAGACTTATTTTATTTTAGAATAAAAATATGATCATACTTTATTTTAGAATAAAATAGATAATAAAGCATCGATTACATTACTGTTAAATAAAAAGATTTTTAAAATAAAAATTTTCATCTTTATATCTTAGAGAAAATATTCATACAGTATGAAAAAATTGATGAAATATTTCTTTGATAGATTACAATGTTGCTGTTTTGTTGGGATTTTTAATTCCATCTCTGCAATATTTCTATAATATTGCATAGTGATACTGTAATTAACAAGTTTAGTAAATAGACAAATATTTATGAGCATTGTATTAGTAACAGAATTGCGCGTACTCGGAAAAAAATTCTGCCTTTGTCGTCATAATCGTATACGTTTCATATTTTATTAAATAACATATTCCAGTATAAATAAAAATTTTTGAAAATAATACAAAATAATCCTTTATTTGTCTACACAAAATAAAATGCCAGCTGAAAACACAGCTATAATATTATAAAAATATATTTCTCTTGGAATATTGTTTTTGCATCGGAATAGATCTCTAAACTAAATTCTTTCGAACGTGTATCTATCACATTTAACGTTTATCGATTCCACATTCACCGATCCGGTTGAAAATTAATTGAAGTATTACCATTCTCATTAACATGACTTAACAGAAAATACATTATACCGGAAGTAGAATTACCTGAGATGAGACTCTATTATTATATATAATGCAAAAGCATTATTGTTAGTCAGGAGACTAGAATCTCGTAATATTATCCTCGTGACACCCCGTACATGTCGGCGATTTTATCTTCTCCATACGGAAAATAATTCTTCTACTAAAAATTCATGCCAGATTTGCAGGAGTCAATTGAGAGGCAAGCGCGCGTTTTACTAGTTGATCATTGAAAAAGTATTATGCCTAGGAAGTAGGAAAATTAAAGAATTTTGATTTTTTCCCTAATTTTGATTCATTTGCCTTTTGTGCGTGCTACGCTGGCTTAATCTGTCTCTTCATATTAATATACAAAGATTACACCTTCGAAGTTTAAAGATTTCGTAAGAGAGCAGTACTACATTATTCATGAATAATTATATACGTTTAATATTTTTCTAATAGAAACTTAAAAATTTCTAATGATCAACATCGGAAACGAATTTTCAACGTTTTGTCTTGAGTTTCTTTCAATGTTATATAAGCTGCCTCTAATTAATCATTGGAACACTTCCGTCGATTTCATATCTTCTTTCCTTGCATAAACATTACTAGATGATAGTCGATCGTTTAATGAGAAGCTCGTAGGCGACGAGCATTCTGTACATTTTACTTGCCTCCCTATTGACTCGACCAGGCGTATTATGGAACACTGTGTGTCGTAAGTACAAGTTATGTTCACTGTTCGCGCGAACGTCGTTCGAAAATAAATAATCGCGACGCGCTGTTGCTCGTTATCGAAGTTGGAAGCGAGCGGTTAAATTCTTTTTATGTAAAATACGCTCCCTGCCATATATTTTGTCTCTCCGCAGTAGAGAATCTAACCCGTAACTATCTTTTTTTCTTAGATATATTATGTATGAAGAAGGCACATCGCATTCATAACATTTACAAACTAATTTATTCTTGCATATGGAGCATACAGACTAATTTGCATTGACACTAATAGGAAATAATAATTTAATCATCCACAGAGAAAAATTAAAATTTTCATAAAAACGATGTATTTTCTTCACACATTTGTATCCCTTCGAGTCCCTTAATAAGTCACGATTTGTCAGTTCGGCAGTTTGACTTCACCATTTTTAATTGAATGGTCGTCCCGAAGACACGGAATTCGGGAAAAAATGTACTAATTCTAAAAAAAAAATTTAAGAGCCAATAATTTCTAGGCTAAAGAGCCTGAGTTGAAAAACGTGACAACTTAAATATTGTGCGACGCGAAGATTGGGAAAACTGAAAATTCCGCGTTTCGGGATATCAAAAAAAGATGCCGAGGGCATCATTGTTCATATTTGCAGAATTTTCCTACAGTTGAATCCAGTATCTTCAGGTGATCGACGATCCCGCGAACTGCATTCGTTCATCGTCCAGGTTTGTTGAAAAGAAACGCAGGAAGGACATCGACATTCGCTCTCTCGGGATATGTTTGCGTCTTCGCGACGCACCGACGCCGTCGCCGACGATTCGGTACTCTCAAGAGAGACCAGAAGAAGAAGATACGAGAGAAAAGCGTGGTCTCAGACACTGCAGCCAGAGGTGACCACCTCCTCGCTGTTAGGCTGATGACTCCACCTGCACTGGTGACAACTACTCGTCGTTGTCGTCGCCGTTGTTGACGTTGTCGTCGTCGTTAACGTTACCGTCGTCGTCGTGGGCTCTTCTGGCGCAGAGTTGGCGACATCACCGGACGCTCGCAGACCCTGCTCGAGCTCTAACAGCTGACCCATGAAGTTCAGGTTCGGACTGATGATCGGACGCGCGTTCTTCACTAGTTTGTACGCCTCCACCATCGACAGGCCTTTGTGTCGCATTATGTAAGCAATCGCAATTGTTGCGCTACGCGACACACCAGCTTGACAGTGCACCAATACGCTGCTTCCGGCTTTCCGTGCTTCCTCTGGAATAAAAGACAAATTGCGAGATGATAAATGTGTATTTTCTTTCTTTTTTTTTTTATAACAATGCTATAATAAAAAAATTATTCGAGGATCGAAAAAAACTATCATTTTTAAATTACAATGAAAAAAAGTAACTGCTCCGATTTATTTATAATTTAATAATAATCTTAAATTCTCTAAAAAAAAAATCAACAAAAAGAATGCATGAAAAACAATATAATATATTTGGAAATTATTGGGTTTAATTTTTCATCAAAAATAAGAAATTTTAGTAATATTTTTAAATGCTTTATTGCGTTTCGTAATTATTCAAAAAACTATATATATTGCGATTATATTCGATGTTAATCTGTAAGATTAACATCGAATATATGTTGTCACTTTATTGCAGCGTTGAAAGTTTGCGTTTTTTTGGGACTTAAAAAGATTCAAGATTCACAGGATTGTTTTGTGCAACGCGTGCTTTTGAAAAATATGAACAAGTCGAGCTCATAAATGTTGAAGCGAAACAGTCGTGAAACCCGAACGACCGACTCAGGTTATGCAATATATGGGGGACGCTATCGTATCACCAGCGTGAGTCACTACATTGCCCGGATCCTATGTAGACTATGCAAACGTTATGTCGCATCGCGAGAGAATACGATTGCGTACGCGATCAAGTTGATCGCATCTTTCGAAAGATAACTTTGATCCTGCATTTCGAAATTTTACTAGACCTCAATGACAATCCGAATGCGTTTAGGGTGGGGAAGCTATTGTAGTGGCATTGAAATAATATCATTTGGAGGCGAGGAATACAATAAAAAAGAATAAATTATAATAAATCTTACTCAAGAAAAGCCATTTAAAAAAAGAGATCTCTTTTAAAGATTAAAAGAATATGTTACAAAGAAAACTGCATGATCTAACCAAAGAAAAAAAGAAGAATGATAGTGGGCCTGTTCTTTTTAGTTGAACTTCTTGCACGATATATCTTTTCTCTCCAATGTGGAAAAAAAAGGAAGAACGATGAGCCGTGCAAAAATTTTAGCTAAAAAGAACAGACCTAGTTATACAAACTTGAATATTTTATTAGACTTAATAATGTAAATAATAATAATCTGAACATTTTTAAGTCTATCATAATAAAAAAGGAAAAAAGATATTTTTAAATTTCATTACGTTTCAACTGTTCGCTAAACACAAACTAACAGTAATATTACATCAATATTGTAATTTTTTATTCATCAATATAAATAATAATAATGTACATGTATAATACATGTGCCTTCATAAGAATTACAATGTTGAATAGGAAATTATAATATCGATGTAATATTTGTTTATTAGAGTTCAGTGAAAAAGATAAACAGTAAAAAAAATTGCAAGTTCCGACAAAAGAAAAGAAAAAAAGAGAACTACTCGAATTTACGATTAAATGAATCACGATGCGTGAAGGAATGAGTTTCTCAAAAATAAACTTCAGAATCAAGAGTGCCAACGGCGACGGGGTGCAGAGTCGGTTTATTCAACCAGCATTCCACCAGTTGCACGTTCAGGGGGAGGCCAGTTTTCCCTCCATCCTTCTCCGTCCCGTTTTCATCCCTCTCTCTCTTTCATTCTTTTTCGAGCCCTTACAATCGACACGCATGACTGCCGCTCTGCTTCCCTTCCATGCGTAATTCCTTTCTCTCTCCTCTCCTCTCCTCTCCTCGCAGATGCGCGGTGCACGCGTGGAACATCGCGTAAACGCGCGAGAGAAGGAATCAACATCAAGGATGAAGAAGGAGAAAGAACACAGGGTTAAAAGGTGAAGGGGGAGGTCTCTTACGTTTCACGGATGTGCGCGCGCGCGCATGACTCATGCCTTCATGAATGGAAGGTTCTTCTGGTCTCCTGCCGTTCGGGCGCTCTGGTTCAATGGTCCACCGGAAACGCCTGGTTACACCCTGTTTCCGTCCATGGGCCTAGTACTACTTGCCGCGAAATAACGGAATGAACGCAACGGAGCGACCGGAAGGACGGCAGGAAGTGTGCCGTCTGTGCAATCGTGGAAATTGCGACGATCATCACGTGGATTCGCGATATCGTGAATCAAGGAATGGCGCGTCAACTTTGAATTACTTGATGTTTTTAAATTGCGTTCCAGAGAAAGGAAATATTCTTGAACAATTAGTAAAATTGTTTTCAATTGTTTTCTCGACAACATTCCTCGATCAAGTTACAAACGAAGTCTGTCATTTTTAAGAAACTAAACAGATGACACCAATGTAAAATACTATCGCGATGCTCTCTGCAATTGAAAATGCAATTGTTCTAAATGTAAACGTAATGAGTAGGCAGCTTTCTTTCTCTTCTTTAAATAGACGAAGGAAAATGTTAATCAAATTTTAAAGAGAGATGTCATCATAAAATGTCTTTCTGACATCATATTATAAAAATATCCTCAAGATGTTTGTAAGACATCTCATGTTCCCTTTTTGGACATGCTTACCTGGATTCTTTTTACGTCTCTGGTTTAAAAAAAAAAATGACAGTCTTTCGTTCAAATTTAAACTCTTATATAAACCTCTTCTTCGCTGCTTCTGTGGAGGAAAAAAAGAGAAAAATTTTAAATGACCGAAGCAACAAATTTCACCCTCACCGATGAATTCGAATGCTTCCTCGAAGTACTGCTTGAGGTTCTGATGACCAGAGTCCGAGGCAGGTATCTGCCTGTACGTGATACCTCGCTCCTCGTGGTAGCCAGGCAGCTGTGAGGTGACGTTCAGCACTCGGGTGGCGCCGAGGGCGCGCAATAGCTGTAGATCGGCGGCATCCCTGCCGTTACCGAGATACAGAAATGGCAAAACGCGGGACGCCGGGTGGCTGTCGATGTCGGCTAGCTGTGGGGTCGGCGGGCCGGAGATGCTCAGCACGGGACAACCTGGTCCAGGACTCGTGCAGCCGCTCACCGTCGTTGTCGACGGATCTGCAGCGACGGCGGCAGCAGCGGCAGCGGCAGCAGCGCTGTTTGGCAGAAGCGTATCCTCGCATAGCTCTCGGTGCCGCCTGTGGAACTCCCGGTGTCCACCTAAAATATTTGGTAATTAATTAATAAAAGAAATATATCAACTTATTATGCATATTATTATATATATTATGTAGCTTTGATCGTATTTGGCGACTCTTCATGTGAGATGTATTCATAGACTTATACTTTTATTCTCATTTATGTATATTATATAATATAATAATATAATATACGATATATTATGTATATATGCTGATTTGAAAATTTTAGTTCTTAAAATTTAGACTTATGAATTTTAACTAATGATAAATGTAAGAAAAAATGGGACATCGATATCTTTTAATTTTGACTTAATTGTTGGAGGATATTAAAAAATTCCATGAATAGCGCGTTTCGAAAGAATAGTTCCATTCCTAAATTCGCACAATACGAAAATTAATGCGAACAAAATCAAACGTACTTGCTTTCGAAATATATATATGGAATATATACAACGCTCATCGATAAACAATGAGTACATGGTCGGTCACGATTCTATATCTGTTAGAAATACTAGAAGAAACGTAGTCAAGAGCCAACTTATTGATTAACTCGGATATATACGTTCCATATTCCTATTAATTATAACTCGCGGCTCTCTCTCTCTCTCTCTCTCTCTCTCTCTCTATATATATATATATATACACACAGATTTTTTATAAATCCTCGTCTAGAGAATCATCATTTATAGTCTTGGATTTTTACAAATATAGATGTTTTTGATAAAAAATGAGATGAGGAACAATATCATACTATATCGATCTTGTGCGTCAACTTGGCGTTATCTCATGTTGACGTTTATTTGTATGTTTGGAAAGGTGCACGATAATCTTAAACCACTGTATATATAAGTCAAGACAAATATTTAATAAATGATCAATCAAATAAATAAATTTATTTATTTGTTAAATTATATACGCACATCTTAAGTATTTCGTCTATATCTAAAAAATTAGAAATCTTAGGTCGATATTCATAATCAATTCTTATACTTGAGACTTTTAAATATTGTCTTAAAATGTCGCGAATCAATTAAAGAGCTGCATTAGTATCTTAAGATGATATTAAAATAAGAACGAACTATGAATACCATCCTTACAGATCTCGAAGAATCTAAAACTTCAGAAAATCAATCATTGCGCTAATTATAGGATCTTGAAAACCTGACATTCAAGCATTGTTTGAAATTTTAGAAATGTGAAGCATGGAAGATCAAAGGATACAAGAAGCGATCAGATTTTAGAAATCTAAAAATACAAAAAGCCAAAATTTAATTATCTCGAGATCAAACGACTAAGGTATTCGAGCAGAATTCAAAGTCTCGTGTGGATATCTAACGGATTAGAAAAGCCATAAATTTCAAGACTACGAGTGAAGGCTCTTCGCAATTAATAAATACGGAGAAAAGAAGAGTCTACATCGCAATTGTTGCGTATACTACAATTAATAGTAGCACTTTCGTTTCGTGGAAAGTCAATTCATAAAACGGTTTAGCTTATGTCTTTTATATTTCAAGACGAGCTCTTGGAAACTTGAAGAGACTCCGAAATATATATACACATATTTACATTAAAAAAAAAAAAAATAAGAAAGTGCTATAGGCTTTTATGAATCCTTCTCTGCGACTTACGTAAACGTCAATTGTAAGAGTCGCAGAAGCAAGATCCAAGATGAATCTCAGAGAGTGATACCATCTGAAGACTTCCAGTTTTCCAGACAGCGATATGGAAGGGAGGAGAGAATGAGATAACGCGAGACGGAGCGGAAAAAATGGGTGGAAAGGAAGAAACGACGAGCCAAGAATAAACGGCGACAGATAAAAATAAAGGAACGCCGTGAACGCGAAAAGGAGAGAGAAGGCGAGGAAGAAATGTGGGCTAAAAGTGTCTTCCTCTCCTGACCTGCGGCTGCTAAGGCCTGGCCTGGCTCAACGATGACTCACTCGTTAGCCCCTCTCGTCTCCTCCGGTCGGTTGGCTCTCGCGGCCACCAACCCCAAACTGTCGTCGCCAATCATTATTCCAACGTTGGCAAAGCTCCTTTCCGATTTCAAATCCAGCTCGCGATAGTATATGACTAATACTGTGCAAAACGTTCTTGTTCTATGTTTTGAAACGATTTTCCGAAGAATCCTAAAAATAGAAGAAAGTTTCGATCGTTGCTCTAATATTAGCAAAAATCCGATTTCATAATTTTTGATAGAGATTATCATGAGATTATTATGAGATATGAATTATATCTATATATAATGAAACGTCATTTTAAAAAAATAATTATTTAAAAGGACATATATGTAATTTCTATTCTTCCATTGATCTAGTTTTCGTATATCTAACTTTCACTGGTCTATTTTTCATGTTGCAATGCCATACATTACTGCGCATTCTTTGTAATTTCTGTGCAATAAATCGCGAGTTTCATAAATTATTAAATAATTTTATTAAACAAAGTCTAATTACTACTAAATTACTACTAAAAAAAGTATTTCGGTTTTAATAATCAAACTTTGTTTAACATAAAATTCTTAAGCAACGAGAGAGAGAGAGAGAGAGAGAGAGAGAGAGAGAGAGATTAGATTAGATGTTGGAAGCAAGAAGTTTGTGATTAAACAGAAACTTTTTATTAAATCTTTATAGTGATCTCAAACGTTCATTGCGCGTGACATTTTATAAAAATGAAAAAGCAAGAATTTAATGCCAGATATATTGCTATAAGAAGAACGGATTAGAGGATGAAGTTAAATCGAATACAGAGATTAAACATTCAAAGCGATAAGTCGCATGATCGTCACGGAAAAGTCGAATGTGGGTTACTTTATTTAGGTCGGTATAGCGATCGAGACGATGCGGTCGCGGTGATGCGATTTATACGATGATCGCGCAACGGTCGTCGCACCCGATGGAAATCCTGTTACTTAAACACAATGTTCTTAAGCAAGAATTTGAAACAGCGATTTCACACGCGGAAACGAGAATGTTTACAGCTGTGGAATTCAAGTTTTTATTGATACCAAGAATTTTTGCGATTGTATTATGATAGTATCGAAAAAGGGAGAATGCCGAGAATACAATCGTAAAGAAATCTTGATGAAAGCAAGAGTGTAATCGAATATTTACGCGAGATACAAAATAGATACAAGAAAAATATCATTTTCATATATCTTGGATTAAAATTCTACTAAAGTTAGCGAATTTCGGTTAATAGAGATCCGTCAATTTTTTATAGCTCGATTATCAACATCAAATCAATTGTATTTTCTTATTAATTTCGTTCAATGCCGGTAATTTTGATTTGATGTTGATGATCATCGAGTTATAAAAAATTGATTGATCTTTATTAACCGAAGTTTTTCGCTAACTTCAGCATGAAAA
>Ga0157363_1004177_pt1 | contig 13263 bp, 15 predicted proteins | sample AttsexASBM1_FD_111477 | JGI IMG/M metagenome (GOLD analysis project Ga0157363, IMG submission 111477) | Fungus gardens microbial communities from leaf cutter ant in Ribeirão Preto, State of São Paulo, Brazil - Atta sexdens ASBM1 | ecosystem: Host-associated > Fungi > Mycelium > Unclassified ...
ACTTGTAATTTATCTACAACTATTTATTAATATATGTACTAGTACTAACCTAATTCTTAACACTATAGTTATCTATAAGTGATCTACAATTATATTTGGTATATTAATTATCTCTTAATTTAACTTCTGTGTATATATTTGATCTACTTATATTCTAATCTTATTTCTAAATTAGTCTTTTTATTTCTAATAGTTTCTAATTACTAAAGTATCATTATTCTATGCTTATGTAATCAATACTCTAACACATCAGAATAAACTTAATAATATTTAGTATAGTTATTATCTTTAGAAACTCTGTTATATTCTCTTAAAATTTGCTAGAAGCAAGTTGTATACTTACTTAACTAGCTAATGTTAAAGTGGTTGAATGAAGTCTGTAGAATTCCACAAAATTGTATATTTATATTTTTAGAAAAATCTAAGAGTATATTATAGTATTTACCAATCAAAATATAACTTACTTTCAGAAAAATCTAAGAGAATAAAATAAGATTTACAAAAGATAACTAATATCCTAAATACTTTACTTGTCTATTGTAATATAAAATATTATTTAAAAAGACAAGATATATTTGATGATAGTGAATTTTAAAGTTATGAATATTGAACTTGATTTTATTTTATTTTTTCATTTTTATTTTGGTTTTTGTTTCTATTTTCTTTATTTTGGCCTTAGATAATAAAGTGTGATATGATGTTATACATAATGGTTGCATATACCATAGTTATAAGTAATATAGAAAAAGTTATAGAAAATTCTAGATAATATATACAGACTATAGTTTGTAGTATATAAGACAAACTAGCTTATACTGAGAACTTGATTGAGTTTTCTTATATTATTTAATATTAGAACTTAATACCCATCTTTAAGACTACTCAATCTAGAGTCCTTTTTATTTTTTTTACTCTTTTATTATTTTTAATCAATAGTTAATATAATCATTAGTTATTCTCAGATTAAAATTCAAATCTCAGATATAAAGAAGAGCTAGCTATTTTATACAAATAGTTGTAAATAGTAATTTTTAGAACAACTAGATAAGAACTAGAATTGGCAAACAAAGATAGTAGAGATTGTATAACAAACTTCATATTTTTATTACTGGAGATTAAAGTTAATAGTTCTTTTATAATAGTAACCAAATTTAGACTGCTATCTAAATATTATCATTGTTTAAGTAAGTAGTGTTAAAGTGTTTAGTATAGAAATTCCTTTTATTGAAGACTCAAAGTATTAAGTCAATAAAAAAATCTTGTATTAAGGCTAATATAAGAAAACTCAATAGAGTTCTAAGTACAAAAGTATCTACCTTATATAAACTAGGCTAATGGTCTATGTTATACTAAATTTAGCCTATATTTTTTATATAATATATGATTATATGACTATAACTATAATATATAACAGATATATGACACAATGTTATGTTGTGTGACTAATTTGTGACAGTTACATATAATATTATGCTAACTACTAATCCTAAGTTTAAAATAAGAAAATAAAATAGAAATAAAAATAAATAAAATTCCCTGTCTTCAACTCTAACAAGAATGATATAAGACTATCAATATTTTAATGAGTGGACAATTAAAAATAATTATCTATTACTACTTATTTTGGATATTATTAAGAATATTAAAACTAAAAAGATGTTTATAAAGTTAGATTTAAGATAAGAATATAACAATGTTAGAATAAAGGTGTCAGATATATAAAGTCTAGACTTTAGCTTTTTTATTTAAATTTTCTTTTTCTTTTTGATTTATTTTTCTATTTTTAAGTAATAGTCATAAAATTATATAATGTACAGTAGAATATGGTGGAATATTTGAAAACAATAGTGTCATATAACATATACAATGCATGTTGATCTTATAACTAATATATAGTCTTTAGGGCAGACTAGAAATAGTTGAGCATAGACCATCAGTAATTAGTATATAAAGGTAAATACATTATACTAAGAACTTCATCAAGTTCTCTTATATTAATCCTAATATAAGGTTTCTTTCTTTGATTAACTCTAAGGTTATTGAATCATAATAAAAGAAGGAAAATGAGTGGAAAGTGGCCTTAACAACACTAAAAGAGTTGTTTGAGCTAATAGTTATATTTCTTAGATTAACAAATTTACCAGCTATATTCTAAGCTATGATGAATAAGTTACTAAGAGACTTGATTAATATAAGATAAGGGGCAAGTTTTATTAATAACATGTTGGTAGGGATAGAAAGTGAAAAAAGACATAATAAGCTAGTAAAAGAAGTTTTAACAAAAAAGGAAGCAAATAATTTGTATATAAAGCTAGAGAAGTGTAAGTGAAAAGTAAGAAAAGTAGAATTCTTAGGAATTGTAATAGGATCTAATAGAGTAAAAATAAAGGAAGAAAAAGTAAAGATAGTATTATATTAGTCAGTTTCTAAATTGGTTAAGAAATATAGAAATTCTTAGAGTTGGCTAATTATTATAAGAGATTTGTTAAAGATTTTACAAAGATAGTGAGACTATTATATAAGTTGATAAGAAAAGAACAGAAGTAGTAATAGGAGATAAGATAGAAAAAATTGTTTGAAATGTTAAAAAAAAGGTTTATTATAGAACTGATTTTAATAATACTAAATTTAGATAAGAAAATGAGGATAGAGATGAATGCATCTGATTATATAATATCATATCCTGATTTAGCTATATTTGTTCCAACTTACAGATAAAGCCTTCTTTCTCATTTATATTTTCTAATATCTTCTGGTATAAATTACTAATTATTATTCTATCTTAGATATTTTTGCTAGACTCTTGTTAACTCTATAGATATATATTCCTAATATCTACAAATTACTAGAACCTAGGATAATACTTAGTAGTTTTCATTCTAGATAACTACTCTAAATAGTGTTACTAACTCAAGATTTTAGTGTTGATCAAGAGAAAGCACCTTATATTAGATAAACACAAGAGAACTCGATAAAGAGCTCTTTACAAGATAGTCTACCTTATATACTACAACTCATGGTCTGTGCTACAACTACACTTCTACTGCATGTCCTACCTTAAAGCACCATGTGTTAGTCTCAAGGTCAGCATATGTTGTACACACTGTTATGACATCATCTTTCTAGAACCTTCTATGTTTTTGTGTTTTGTGTTCTAATCCTAACCTTACTTCTGTCCTTCATCATCTTGACTCTTCTCAATCTCTCTAGATATTGTGGCAACTACTAAACACAAAGTCTAATAATTATACAAGGCAGCAAAGCTCTGAGTAGGCTATCACTATGGAGATTACAAGAGAACTCGACAAGGAGTCTCTGCTGAATTGCTATTCTATTTATATAAGTTATACATGGTCTGTGCTACAAATAATTACTCCTGCCCTAATGTCCATACGTCATCCATGAGTACACTCTATGTACACCATGAGATAGCTATGCAGTTAACATGCTCCTTGACGTCATCTATCTAGACTACTCTAGCCCACTCTAGTTCATTCTAAACTTTATGACATCACATCAATGTGATATGTCATGTGACTGCAGTCATGTGCCTCTTCATCATCAATAAAAAGAAAAAGAAATAAAAGAAAAAGAAAAATGTTAGTATCCAAGCACATTATAATACTAGACTCTTCCGCCTCTAGTCTACTCTAGATCATTCTAGGCTTGTCATGTGACTTCCAGGTCGCATGCCTATATTGACTATTTCTATCTACTATTATTTATTTCTGTCCTATATTTAAATAAAGTCTATTACAACTTTCTTGAGTTATAACAAATAGTATACTTTGTATATAAGCTAGTAGTCTATATTGTAAGCCTCATTCTGAAAATCAACTAAAACTACTACTATTTCTGGTGTTAGTAATGACATACCTCCTATTTTCTAGTAAACTTAGCCATCTGTTATGTCCTGAGTATCTTATCCAAAATATATAACTAGTATGACTCATAGAGGTGTAACACATATGCTGAAGTCAAAGGTCATTTCAACTCCTACATTTCATATTCTTAGATAATGCATAACTAACTTATTTTGGACTTCCAAGAGACCATTATTGGACCTTAGATAACAAGATATAAACTACATATAAAAAAGATGTTATCAATCAAGTACATAGATAAAAGGTGGAGATTAGTGGCTTACTTTTTGAAGATATAAAGACATTTATTAGAAGGCACTAAAATATGCTAGGAGTGAGAATGAGAAAAACAGATAGTTTGAGTAGGAGATTTAATTTGAAGATAGAAGTAGAAAACAGTAGTAAAAATCAGAAATTGATAAAGATACTAAAGAAGCCATGAACATACTTGATAGTAGACTTTATCACTAAGTTACTATTTGTGATAGGAAAAGATATGATACTAGTAGTATGTGATAGGTTGTTAAAAATAGCACATTTTATAGCAATAGCTAAAGAAAAATTAGTGAGAGATTAGTAAAATTATTTGGAGATAATGTGTAAAAGTTACATGGGTTATTAGAGAGTATTGTCAGAGTTGAAAATGATAGACTTAGTTGTATTCTATTTTCTTCTTATTTTTCCCTATTTTATCTTTGGATTTCTTTTTTTTTCTTTATTTCAAGTCATAGACAAAGAAGAGGATATGTGATGTCACAAATCAGTAACAGTCACATGTCACATGTCACATGAAAGAACATAGAAGGTTCTGGAAGGATAATGTCATACAACATGTTTAACATATGTTGACCTTAAGGCAAACATATGGCTGTTTAGGGTAGGCTAGAAGTAAATAGTACAGACCATGTAGCTTTAGTATATAAGGTAGACCATCCTGTACAGAGTTCTCTATCGAGTTCTCTTGTGTACTTCAATACAAGAAGTTGTCTTTTGTCCTAACACTTGAACTTAAGTCATAACAAGTATTATATCAGATAGAGAACTATAGTTTGTATTGGAGTTGACTAAGAAGTTGAACAGTATGTTGAGAATTAAGACAAGATTATTATCTATAGACAGATAGGTAAACAGAACAAATAAACCAAGAGTTAGAGCAATACTTGAGATTCTTCATAGAATGTAGATAAAGAAATTGGCCAGAGTGGCTAGTGATAGTAGAGTTTGCAGTAAATAACAATATTTATTTAGCAATGAAAGTACCACCTTTTATAGCAAATTATAGTAGAGAATTGAGAATGAAAGCAGATATTAGATGGAAAGAAAAAGTAGAGGAGGCAACAGAGTTTGCAAAAAGAATGAGAAAAGTTTAGAAAGAAGTAGAGGTAGTATTAAGAAAGATACAGAAAGAGATAAAGAGACAAATAAATAAAGAATAAGGAGAAGTTAAAGAATTGAAGAAAAATAATAGAGTGATGGTGAGCACAAAATATTCAGTGTTTAAGAAAAGACCAGTGAAAAAGTTGATAAAGAGATATGTGAGGCCATATGTGGTTGAGAAAGTAGTATTGAAGTATAAAGAACCAATGAAGGGATAAAAAGTGGAGAAAACAAAACTAACTGAAGTTAATAGAGTAGAGAAATGGAAATTTGAATAAATTTTGAATAAAAGAAAAGTGTAGGGACTAATGAAATATTTAGTACATTAAAAGAGGTTTATAGTAGAAAATGATACTTGGAAAAAAGAAGGGGGATTTAGAGAATGTGAAGGAGACAGTAGCAGAGTTTGAAAAAAGAATAAGTATAGAGATCAGGTAATAAAAAGAAGTAAGAAAAAATAAAAATTTGGAAAAAGTGTGGAAGATAAAGTTAAATCCAAATGCTGAGGATTTTAGGAGAAGTGAGTTACCAGAGAAGTATACAGCAAAGATTTTGTTTGTATGGAATGACAAAAAATTTAAGGATGAATATTTAAAGAAGTTAGAGAGAAATTGAACAAGGTAAAAGAAGGAGAAGTTGGGCTAGGTTTATTCTTTCCCTTTTATTCCATTTTCAGTTTTTATTTTTATTATTTTAAACTCAAGTAAAAGAGTATAATGTAATATTATACATGATAATCACATATGTTACAAAGTGTGATGGAAGTGTGACACTACTCACAAGATGTCACATATGTCACTGTCACAGATCATATGATATAAAAATGGTTATAGAAAGTTTTATAATAGGTAACATTATATAGTATAGTAATAATATGGTAGCCTTATGGAAAGCATATGAACTTTAGTTGTAGTGTGTAGACAGACCACAGTCTGTAGTATTTAAGGTAGACTAACTTATACTGGAAACTCCATTGAGTTTTCTTATGTTACTCAATATAAGAGTATATCTTTTGTTTTAACTTAAGACCTAAGTTATAACATATATAGTGTACTAAAGTCTACTGATTTACTGTAGACATATCAATCTTTTGTGAATGTGTTCATTACCTCATTACCTTTGAGTATCAGCTTAGTACTACAGATCTACTTATAATCTGTTTATATAAGAGAACACTAGTCACTCTTAAAGTATCATTTAGAATAGAGTAGTCTTCTTAGACCAAAATTGTTTACATTTCTCTTAAGACAGTAGTTAGTAGCAAAAATAGTTAGTAAACAGTATGAGGTAAAATAAGCAAAGAGCTTATAAATACTTACAGAAATTAAATCAAGTTTCAAATACAAATCTAAGAGTAAGGCTAGTATTAGCTCCTCTCTATTACTAAGATATATATCTTCTCTCTCTATACCATTACCAATAAATTTTCCACTCCATTACAATGTAAGTTAATATAGCTAAGTAGAGCAGTTATAGCTCTCAATAAGATAACAAGCAGAGCAAATATAGGCCTGTCACAAACTTTATTCAGCTTGTATCTTCATAACTAGTAGACTAATTTTTACAAACTAGATTGCACTAGAAAGTCCCAAATAAGGGCTATTTGTACATATGTAGGATGTATAAAAGTGATAACAAATGACTATAAAAGTTTTGTTGGCTATTATCTTATGAATAGCTAGATGAATTCATATGATTGAACTTAGATTAGAAAGTGCTTATCAAACCATTTCTAATAATATATGGTATATCCCATAACAATAAGTATTCATAGAGATACAAGCATATCAATGTAGTAATATAATTGGTTATCTTCTAAAATTAGCCTGACATCTGCTATAACAGATAATAGTCTTATTAGATATGAGTTTTGATCATGAAATGGAAACAGCTTGTGTATAGACCATCACTATTTTGTATATATACCTTTCTATATCTGAGAATGAGATTTTAGACTTAACAATATTAATTATTTTTATTGATATTACCTATCATCTATTATCACTACCTTCTTATACTGAAATTCTAAATTACTTTCAAGTTGTCTAAGTTTCAAGTATCATAATCAGTGAGTAGCTTATTTTATAATAAGACTCAAATAGCAGTACTAGTAGGAGAAGCAAAAGAAGATGGAAAAGTGGCAAGATCAAGAAAAAAACAAGTAGAGATAGCAAAGCTACCACTATTTAATAGAGAAGTGAGTTAAGTAGTAAAAGTTGTAACAGTTTATAATATAATGAGTATAAGGGAAGAAGTGAAAAGGCAAATATAGTAGGTTTTAACATATGTATAAAAAGAATTAGTAGGTATATGAAAGGAAAACTTCAGTTTGTATTAGTAAGAGATGTCTTATCAGAATTAAAAAGGGAATTCAGAAAAGGGAATAATGAGTCAACCAAATTTACTGAGCTCAAAATGGTAGAACAAAGAGAAAAGACAAGAAAGGTATTTGTTCAGGAATTTAGAAGGGCAGTAAAGAGAGTGGATATAAAAAAAGAGTATTGGTAAAGAAGTTTAAGGGAGAAATAAGTGAGATAGTGAAGAGAAAGTTAATGGAGGCAGAAAGATCTTCTATGAGTATGAAACAATGGTATGAAAGAGTAGTCAACTTAGATTATCATTAGGAAGAAAGTAAGAAAGAAGAAGAGATATTGAGAAGAAAGAGAGAGAGAGAAAGAAATATACAAGGGCAAAGGCAAGAAATGGGCAGAAGAGAAAGTGAGTCAAGAGGATGGAGAGGATGGGAACAAAAAGAAAATGGCTTTCAAGGTGAAAGAAGTAGGAAAAACAAATACAGTGGTAGTAATAAATCTCCTGCAAGCATAAAAAGATAGAGGAGAGGGGATGAGGAGAGACCTTTATGTTATGAACATTAACAAAGAAAAAAGGTGTTTTAACTGTGGAGGATTTGTACACATGGTCTGTTATTGTAGAAATTAAAGAAATATTGGAAAAGGAAGGAGAATCAAATTTGGAAATAATGTAAATATGGACAATTTAAAAGAGGAGGGAAATCAGAACTTCAACTGAGTCCTCCAAATAGATCTACTATAATCATTAGTAGAATAATATAAGTTGGTATATCAAATCAAGAAAAATCTCTAAGAGAAGTAATAGTGCAGATTAGCATGAAAAGAATTGATATACAGAAATATATTACAGTAGAAGCATTGTTGAATAGTAGAGTGATAGGTTTGGTAATAAGTTCAGAGTTCACAAGAAGAAAAAAAAGGTTTAAATTGAGAGGCCAACATATATAAGAAATATAGATGGAACATTTAATAAGGAGAAGCTGATAGAGTATGCTATGGAGATAAATATTCATTATCAAGGATATAGAAAGAGAATAGAGATAAACATAATAGAAGAACAGGAGTAGAACATTATCTTGGAAATACTATGGCTGTCCATCACAACTTTGACATCAATTGAAAAACTGGATATGTAAAAATGATAAAGTGTCCAGAAGAATATGGAAAATAGTAGAGGCCAAAGCAAGGAAAGTCAGGATAGCAAAAATAAAAAAAAGAAGAAGCAAAGAAGAAACAAGTGGAAAAGAAAGAAGAAAGAGAGTAGAAGAAGAAGGGTAAGCAAAATCAAGGGAAAAAATGGAGATAAAGAGAATAACAGAAGAGTGGGAGATTTGAGATAATGAAGAGGAGGCAGAAAGATTAGAAGAGGAAGCAAAGAAGTTAGTACCAAAATAATTCAACAGATGGATCAAGGTCTTTAGAAAGAAAGCAAGTGAGAGAATGGTGACAAAGAAGATATAGAATCACATAATAGATTTGAAGAAAGGATTTGTACTGAGGAAAGGGAAATTTTATTGTTATCACAGATGATACTGGTATTTTTCACAAGAAAGAAAGATGGAAAGAAGAGGATGATACGAGATTATCAGCATTTTAATAAGGGAATAGTGAAGAAGAATTATCCATTACCACTTATCTTAGATATTATTGAGAATATTGGGACCAAGAAGGCGTTTACAAAGTTGGACTTAAGATAAGACGATAATAATATTGTTATGAGACACTAAAGTATGGACTAACTTTTAGATAAGATATAGATAGGACAAGTAATATATATTAGTCTACAACAAGAGAAGGCACATGACTAGGAAGTCACATGACATGATGTCATAGGCCTAAGGCAGTCTAGAGTAGATGAGAAGAGTCTAGACAATGTCGTCAGGAAGCATAGCAGCTGTATTGTTACCACATACTGTACACATGGTGCACACATGTATAACCCATATACTTGAGAGTAGGTATATGTAGTCATAGCATAGACCACATGTAACTTATATAAATAGGATAGTAATATAGTGGGGACTCCTTGTCAAGTTCTCTTGTGATCTCCACATTGATAACCTATTGAGAGCTTTACTTGCTTGTGTAATTATTGGACTTTGTGTCTAGTGGTTGCCACAACAAATATGAGGATAAAAAACGAAAATGAGTGGAAAGTGGCCTTGAAAACACTAGAAAGATTGTTTGAGCCTATGATTATGTTTTTTGGGTTGATAAATTCACCAGTTATATTCTAGGCTATAATGAGTGAAATACTTAGAGATCTGATCAATACTGGAAAGATAGTAAGTTTCATTGATGATATGATGGTAGGAACAGAGAGTAAAGAAGGACATGATGACTTGGTAGGAGGGATACTAAAGAAAATAGAAGAGAATAATTTATATATGAAACTGGAGAAATGTAGGTGAAAAGTGAAAGAGATGGAATTTTTAGAAATTGTAATAGGGACAGATGGAATAAAGATGAAAGAGAAGAAAGTGAAAGTAGTGTTGTATTGGCTAGTTCCCAAATTAGTCAAAGATGTACAAAATTCTTTGGGGCTGGATAACTATTACAGAAAATTTGTAAAGAACTTTGCAAAGATAGCAAGATTATTGTATGAGTTGACAAGAAACAAATAGAAGTTGAAATAGGAGATTAAACAAGAAAAGTCATTTGTGGCATTGAAGAAAAGATTTAGTACAGAACCAATTTTAATAGTACCAGATTTGAATAAGAAGATAAAAATGGAGATAGATGTATCAGATAACATAGTAGAAGAAGCTTTGTCTATGTAGTATGTAGATAGTATGTGGAGAACAGTAACTTATCTTTCTAAATTTTTAAATGAAATGAAATATAATTCATAGTAAAGAAATATTAGTAATAAGAGAATTAGAAGCTTAGAAGCATTTGTTAGAAGGCACTATGTTCAAGTTTGAGGTCTAGACAGACTATAAGAATTTGGAGTATTTTATAAAAACACAGAAGTTGAATTGGAGACAGGCTAGATAAAGATTATGTTTGTCTAGATTTAAAGCATATATATTATGATAAAATAACATTATTATTTTGAAACCTTTTACATTCTTTTGTAACACATGATTATGTGATCATGACTTGTGACATATGTGTGACAGTTTGTGAAAGATATGTGTGATGTCATACTAACCCCTAACCTTGAGTCCAAAATAGAAAGTAAAATAAAAGAGAAAATAGAAATAAGAAAATAAAATACAATAGAGTTTACCATCTTTAATTCTGATAATGTGCTAAGAGTAAGAATAGAAAAAACAAATGGATTAATAGGAGGTTAGATCTAAATGTGGATGTAAAAAAGAATAAAAATCAAAAATTAACAAAGAAAGAATGAGTATGAGGAATAATGGAATAATAGTAAAAGAATTAGAGATAATATTAGAAAATAAAAAAGACAAGAGGAAAAAATAAAGAAATAGTAAAAGTGGTTAAAAAAATGAAAAAAGCTAGGGTTAAGACATTAAGAGAAGATAAGTGGAAAATAGAAAGCAAGTTGATATTGAAAAAAGAGAAGATATATATGCTGAAGAATAAAGAGTTGAGAATAGATGTTATCTAGTTATATCATAATGTGCTAGTAATAGAATATAAAGGTAGATAAAAGACAATAAAGTTATTAATAAGAAGTTACTGATAGCTAGGAGTGACAAAGAATACAGAAAAGTATGTAAAGGTATATGATTTATGTTAGAAAATGAAAAATAGAAAAAAGATACCAGCAGAAAATTTGATGGCAAATGAGATACCAGAGAAGCTATAGATATATTTGATGGTGGACTTTATCATGAAGTTACTGTTAGTGGCAGAAAAGAATGTGATTCTAGTAATATGTAATAGGCTATCAAAAAATAGCATATTTTGTAGTAATAACAAAAAGAACATTAATAGAAGAGTTAGTATAGTTGTTCAGAGATAATATATGGAAGTTATATAGGTTACCAGAGAGTGTGATTTCAGATAAAGAACTATAGTTTGTAGTAAAGTTAACTAAGGAGTTGAACAGTATGTTGGAAATTGAAACAAGGTTGTCAATAGTATTTCACTCACAGATAAATAGATAAATGGAATAGATAAACTAAAATTTAAAATAGTACTTGAGGTTCTTTACAGAGTATAGGTAGAAGGATTAGCCAGAGTGTTTAGTGATAGCAGAGTTTGTAGTAAACAATCAAGTTCATTCAGCAACAAAAATATTGCTATTTATAGCAAATTATGGAAGAGAATTAAGAATGAGAGCAGATATTAGGAAGAAAGACAAGATAGAGAAAGTAACAAAGTTTGTAGAAAGAATGAGGAAAGTTTAGGAAGAAGCTAGAATAATATTGAGAAAAGTACAAGAAGAAATGAAGTAATAGATAGATAAGAAATAGAAAGAAGTAGAATATGGAATAAAGAAAACAAAGTAATGTTGAACATGAAGAATTTGATATTTAAGAAGAGACCAGTGAAGTTGACAGAGAGATATATGGGGCTGTATATAATAGAGAAAGTAGTACTAAAGAATGTAGTAAATTTAAAGCTACTAGCTTTTATGAGGATCCATCTAATAGTGAATATTAGTAGAATTGTAAAATATAGAGAACTAGTGAAAGGACAAAAAGTAGAGAAACATAAACTAATTGAAGTTGATAAAGTAAAAGAATAAAAAGGAGTAAGATTTAGAAACACAAAGAAGATAATAGTATATTATAATTTAAGACTTAAAGTATCAAGTTAAGAAAAGAACCTTGTATCAGAATTAATATAACAGAACTTAATAGAGTTCCAAGTACAAAAGTATTTATTTTATATATGCTAAACTGATAATCTATTCTATATTAAATCTAGCCTACTTTAAAAGTTATGTATATTATATACTATTGATATATAAAATAACATTATTACTTTAGAATCTTTTATGATATTCTATGTTCTATGTGACATATGTGTGACAGTCACATATGATATCACACTAAACCCTAACCCTAAGTTAAAAGTAAAGTAAAGTAAAGTAAAAGAAAATAAAAAAGCAAAAAGAAATTAAAATAGAGTTTACTATCTTTAACTTTAACATAGTAGAGTTTGAGAAAAGAATAAAGGGTGAAATTAGACAATAAAAGGGAGTAGTAAAAAACAAAAATTTGAAAAAGATATGAAAAGTGAAGTTGAATCTAAATACAAAAGAGTTTAGAATAAGTAAGCTACTAGAAAAGTATATAGCAAATATTTTGTTTGGATAAGATGATAGAAAATTTGAGAATGAATATTTAAAAAATTTAAAAAGATATTAAACAAGATAGAAAAAAGAGAAGTTAAGTTAGATTAAGTTTCTTTAGAAAAGAAAACTTAAAGAGAGAGTAATATTAGATTTATAAATATTAGACTTAACTTTATTTTATTTTATTTATTCTTTATTATTTTATTTTGTTTTTTATTTCTTTTTTATTTTAGACTTGGATAATAAAGTATAATGTAATGTTATATATAATAGTTACATATATTACAAAGTTGTTATATAATTATGTAATACAGAGAAATTTATAAAATATTTTAAAGTAAGTAATGTTATATATACTTAGTATAGTAATAGTGTCACAAACTTTATTCAGCTTGTATCTCCACAACCAGTAGACTGATTTTTACAAACTAAGTTGTACTGGAAAGCCCCAAATGAGGGCTATCCACACATATATGAGATACACAAAAGTGAC
>Ga0157363_1004179_pt1 | contig 13261 bp, 9 predicted proteins | sample AttsexASBM1_FD_111477 | JGI IMG/M metagenome (GOLD analysis project Ga0157363, IMG submission 111477) | Fungus gardens microbial communities from leaf cutter ant in Ribeirão Preto, State of São Paulo, Brazil - Atta sexdens ASBM1 | ecosystem: Host-associated > Fungi > Mycelium > Unclassified ...
AATCGTTAAATCGCAAGGAGTGTACAAAGAATAAATTTCTACTATTAGAGACTTTAACAAAGAAACTCATTCAGCTTGACAGATCGGGATGAATCCTCGTCGATCGCCCTGAGCGGATCGACCCTTTAAATCACGACGTAAAATTTGCCGTGGTGCGATAAGTTAACGATCCATGCCTCAAATGCGATTACCGGACTAACCGAGTTACCGGCTGGTATCGAGCCCCGGAGTTAAATCGGGTTTCACGTAAACGTGTTCCTCGTTAAAAGCTTAATATTAATAGTCACCTAGAAACGCGCGAAAAAGGAGATTGCATATGAAACTCAACGTACTTAGAACTCTCTAGAGAGCCTATGAATGCATTCTTATGTCTTTTAAAAAGTCTTTTCATGTATTTTGTATAGGTAAGTGTTATTAATTATTCGAGATTATTGATGGAGACAAAGAAAGAGTTACAACAAAATACTTTCAGCCTTGATTTTTCGTAAATCTTTCATAAAACATATTTCCTATATTCCTTGATAATTAAGACTTTCCAATTCAGTAATAAATAATAACTTCAGACATAAGAATATGTAAAAAGCACATTATCTCTCTTGTTAATTTCGTTCTAAAGCAATGTACATAGTAATTTCAACTAAACAAATATCCTCATTACGAGCATTTCTCGTCTCGCGTTTTCCATCGATGCACGATTACGAAGCTTTGCAAAACGGTCAAAGGCGAAAGATCTTAGCAAAGGCAAACATTTCCGAGCCATGCGTTATCGTCTAGCGAACAATGCCGTAATCGACAAACTACATTACACGTCGGCTCATTAAATAACCAAGGGACCTTCTATTTTGGCAGTTAGGTTCATTGTTGTCTGATGTAGTAATATACCAGCGGCAACACCAACAGTGTCGGTAGCTGCAATGGCAGCAGCAATAGCAAATGCGAGAGAGAAAGAGAAAGACTCGAGCCCCGGGCTAACAGAGTTAGCAGTTGGCGCCTGGGCTCGGCTAGTTAGAGCATAGACCACCAAAGTTAGCGTGACCCCGTCGACTATATTGTTTCAAAACGTCAACAGTATTTAGATCTCCTGTCGTTGCAGGACCGCGTGTTATCTTGACACACGCACTATCTCTCACTGTGTGTAACGCAGCTTCGAGCAGCAACCACCGAGAGATAAGAGAAAGTAGCTTTGCGGCTTTGAACCGGCAGCCGCGGTCGACGAGCGGCTTACGCTCGTCGGCTAAGTTTTAAACGAAATTTCGTCGGATCTCATTTTGTGTCGACGCGACGTCGATGTGGCGGTCACGTCGGGTTCGAGGGAAGCTGGCTGCCAATTAGTCTACCGATATCGCGAGACAGCGTGAGCGTGGATGAAAGGACGAAGGATAGCCGGGTGGAAAAGCTGGCGAGCGCCCGTACGGTAAGGAGCAAGAGCTCCACCGCATCTTCGTGGACGGTTACCTCTGGAATTTCGAAGGCCGCATTACTCTTGCCCGCTCGAGTGCGATCACATTACGTGTAGGTATCATGAAAATTAGCGACGCGAATTAAGCTCATAACGTTCATTCATTTACAACATGTATAAACGTGTATTCAAGATATATTCTATAAACATGAATGCATTGAAAAAGGAGTCTGATAATAATTACCACACATAAATATTGAGTAATAAAAATAATTCCAATCAGTAACAAAAATAATTTTACTTTTATAAATATTTAGAAAAGTAAAATTATTTTTGGTTATATTAACCGAATATTTAATTGGAATCATTTCATTCAATATTTGATAGCTATTACCAGATTCTTTTTTCAGTGTGTATACTCCATACTAAAGTAATAAAAGTTTAATCATAAAGTTTTGTGTTTATCATTATCCAGGTAGCAAATTGATTTATTTAAAATATGAAATTTTCTGTTTTTTCTTTTTTTACTTTAAATTTAGGGATGAATTTAAGGATTAGGGTATGTTACTCTTAGTATTCTCAAGCCATTACATTAGGAGAAAAAAATTGATTACAATTACCAAAATTTAATTATAATTTATAATCATTTTTGTTGTTAACTCTATATTTTTGGATAGAGCTAACTATTATTATCATTATATTATAACAGCAATAATTATAATACAAGTGGACTCTTAATTATAATCTTTTTATCATGCAAATATATACTTTTTTTTCAGTGTAGTTATCGATAAGTTTTGTGCTTCCGCACAAAAATGTTTTGACGCATGACTTTATGAGTATGTTGATAATGTGATGACAAGCGTTATATAAGATACCGCGTATAATTACCAGGATCTCGTAAGCAGTAATTTGAGTCTGAATCTGCGATGGGATATTGCTTGCCAGAATGTCCCTGCGGTCTAATGGAGGCATGTCGCGGCATCTATTAGCAAATGGCTCCCAACGGTCAGGGCTTACCCGCGTTAACCCCGTGTGTACCGCATCGCCAGAAAGACGATTGATATTACATTAGACCGCCGTAGTCTAATGTGGCCCAGTCGAGGAGCACGTTATTGAATTGGCAAACGCGTGAAACCCGATAACGTTACGGTAATTTGCTACCACAATGCTATGAAATGCACGCGCTAAATGAACATATATACACGTCATTGTAAAATAAAAAATTAACACGTGATATATTTTACCGTACTACAGTATATAAGCATTAACTTTGTAACAAATCTATAAATAAATGAATATTGGAAATAAAATATATTTCGATTGAGGTTCTTCTTGCAATTTAATACCATGTATTATAAACTTTTGTTATTCTATAGGATTTTCAAACAACCATTAAATTTTTGTGAAACGTATATATATTGTTTACATTTATACAGATAAATCAATTAGAAGAAATGCACAATTTTTGTGAAAATTAATAATTTTGCACAATATGAACGCGTAGAAGCAAATCACTGTCCGTGGAAAATAAATTTTCCGCGGGTTTTCGCAATCGTTCAACGATGGTCGGTAATTTTTGACGGGCTCTGATGCGGGTTGTTGCATTTAATGCCGCGGAACGAATCATGCGCACCAGCAAGCTTGATGTTATCAATTCGTTCGATTGATGTAGGTTTCACGATATACATGTTGCATACGCGGACGAAATAAATATTCGCAAAATCAATTGACTTATACAGCCAAGTAAAAATTTCAAAAATAACCATGTTATATCGCAACAATATGCCGGTATTTTTAATAAACTATAATACGGTCGAGTAAGTTCTATCGTGAGTAAATAACTTGTGTAAATTTTCGCTTTTTGATTGTAGTGTTTAATCAAGAACACTTGATTCGTCACTTCTAACTACAATCGAATACTTTTTGTGACAATGGCCATTCAGAACGTTATATATACGAATGTGTGCTTGGCTAAGTGCCAAGTTTCGACGAATAGGAATAATTTCAAGCACCACTTGCAAACTATGCCAATAGTTCGTGTTCGCCATTATCATTATCATTCTTTTAATTCTTTTTAGTCTATTTCCGATCTAGATTCTATGACGATAAAAATCTTTTATTACATTTAACTATTTACAACGGGTCTTCTTTTTATCTTTTATCTTTTTATCATTTGCAAAAGTAAAGGTTAATTTTTATGTTAAAAGAAAGCGCTCTCAGTGACAGTAAAAAGTACGCATGGAAATTAAAGTCGAGACATTAGGTTTATAGATGACGTTATAACGGTCCTGTCTCACCATTTTACTACCATTACGTTAAAGTAAATAACTCAAATAGAATGTAATCAATGCGCAAGCTTAATTGTCATAAATTATCGTATAATGCTCAAGTTACGAGCAACGTGATATTTATGAACTTTCTCCTCCGTGAAAATTCATCGTAGCAAAGCTCCGTTTTATGGAACCTCATTCTATTCCAAATATATATATATTTTTTTTTATTTTCTTAATATATTTCTTGCCTTATAATTGCTAGAATAAAATTTAAAGACTGTTTCACTTATCAAATATATAAATAAATTGTTCGGCTCTATTATTTCGTTATACTTTGAAAGGATACAATAAAAGCGTTATATCTCAATTTATCATTGGTATAAATGGATCCAGGCGAGGTATGGATGAAATTTTGTGTGTCCAGTACGAACGAAGGTAGAAACGGCACATAGAAATTGTACGAGACAGTTCGGACGAAGCATTCACGAATGCTAACTCGGTTTATTAGACTGTTTGGTCCGGAAGGAGTCAAGCCGGAACGATTCGTTGGGCTGGTTATCGGACAGTAGGTACAGTACCTACCATCGCGGCAATACCGCGCCAGTATAACGTTAGCAAATAATTCGTATTTACATGAACGTGTACTCCCCGATGTAGTGGAGGCGTTAGACCGACAAATCGAATTACAGACGCGAATCGCTAACCGCATCAAGTCACTGTCGGCTACCTTGCATCCCCTTGCACTGTCTGACTAACCCTTCTCGCCACCCGCGGATGAGGGATAACTCGGTTGAACTCGGTATCGGTGATGCCCTGGCATACTACATAATTGGCTCACAACGATTGGCCAAGACATACCACCGGCGACGTTATATTGCTCAATAATGTGTTCAATTAGATGTCGTGCTAAACGCCAAATAGGTATATATAGGTATTCCACTAGCTTGTCACGTTTGTAATAATAATCGAAAGCAGCATCTAATAAATTCCACTAAACTGTATCAAGCAAGTTGATTGAAATATTAGAACGACATATTTAAAATAATTTAATTACCCTAATAATGTGATTTAATTTTTGTAAAAATATTACGGAAAAATTTAGAAATTATAACAAACTATTTTTAGAAATAAACTTAATTGCAGCTTCCATATAAATAAAGCTGCTTAAGTTATGCGAATATAGAATATAATTTGCTCAAAAAATGAGCAAATTATAATCTTTCTAAAAAAATAGTCTTTTTCATATTCGTAAAAGGAAGATTGAGTGAATTTTAATTTGAATGTAATATTCTGCCATGGCGGAATAAGCCGCATTATGTAAATAGTGAAATCTATATTATGGAGTTATATCATGTTCATCATTTTGCAAAATTAGATTGCATTGCACCTATCGCCATCAGAAACTGCATGATTTATTTTGCACATTCTGTAAATGCTATCCTATGCTTTATGAGAGACAGTAACGCGGTTTGACCACTAGTCAATGATGTACCAGCATTAGCTATAATTGGCTGGAACCGTATTGATTTAACCTTCATGTAGCGTTATCGCCTATCCTTGCTATGTATAATTAGTTATGCTGGTGAATTTGCATATACAGTGCAATAAGTCGTAGAATTCAATAGAATTTGCGCGCAAGTCAACAAATTTAACGATTCTTCACATTACATGCTACGTTAGCAAGTAATTGATTTACGTGTATGTATGCGAAACATATAAAAAAGATGATGTCGAATATATCCATCAAATGGATAATAAAATTGTTTGTTACCAATCGCCGATATAATTGATCTACTGGAGATTCATCAAATTCCACTGCGCGCTCGCTGCGAGATATTTTTGCTTTTGGCAATTTAACCGTCGGATTAAATTTAACCGATTTTAACTCTTTCACCCGCATTCTAGCAATTTAACGTTAATGTATCTATAGTATATTTCGCAATTTCAAAAGAACTTTCTTCAAATATGTACTTTTCTCGAACTTTAATTTGCTGCCGCATACGCATGCGGAGCGATGTAACCACCACGAAGATAGAATGTATCCTGTGGCTTATAGTTTATCGTTATAAAATGTCTTGTAAAATAATACATTGTCAGATTCAAAGGAGGGGTCGACCCTCTCTGTAGCAGCTCGGTATCAGCCCCGAGATTTTTCCAACCCCGTTGTCGGTGCAATATCGACTTTGTAATTGAGCGTTACAGGTGTTCCGAGCACTCGAACGATGCCGGCAAATTGTTCAATAACTGGAACAAATGTATATTTCGACGGTAAAGTTGTCCGAGATACGCGACGGACGCGGCTGGCGCTGACAGCTACGCATTGCGCATTTCACGGTCCGGTTTAATTAAGCGATTATTACTGCTTATTACGGAAAATATCGATGCTGCTCCCAGGTGACTTCGCAGAAATAATTTCTCTATCGTGTTTATAATTTCTACGATTAATTAGATGTCGATCCGATCAAGTGATAACGGCGAAAATTGTCGAAAATTTGAAAGCCTCAATGCAAAGCGTTGTCAGGAAGTGAAAGCGAATATTGCAGATATATCATTATCATTCACATGCATGACAATTGCATTAACCTTCGATGTCGTCCGATCTAAAATGCATTTGTGATCTCGTTTTTCCCATAAAATTATTAAATTAATCAGCTATACTCTGTTCTGTGTGTTCTATCTCGAGCTCTCACATTGCATTAATTAACAGAAATTTCTAACTCTGTCAATAAAAAATTATTAATATTATCTATCTGTTTTTTTTTTAAATTAATTATCTCACAATAATTTTAATGAAATTATATATATAGAATTTTGATATACGAATATAAATCTGACGAATTGTGATCGTTTATTACGCTCAACATTAATTTTCGTGCAAATTTATTTTAAAGTAAATCTATCTATAATAATGTTTGAATTGATCATATATTTCATCTGCGTGACGTAATTCTTGTTGGAATCGTCACATATGCACATACCGATCCCGTCGCACTAATGCACTTTTCTCTCTGCACATTCCTGTCGCACAGGTCTACCCAGGCCTATTTATCTCACAGGTATGTAAGTCTGCAGGAAGACCAAATGTATAAATTTGATATCAATATATTATATGTACTTCTCGCCTTTTATCCTTAAAAACAACACAAAAATTAATTGTGGGAAAACATCACATAAAAATTCCATTACTGTTTTATGATTTTTCAATAATTATCTTCTTGTATATTTTTAATGTTATTAATATTGTCTGAAAACTTTAGTCTTTTTCTCATTAAATGTCAAACAGAGTTACTTATTATTAACTTGCTTGTCGATGCAAAGAATTTCGGTAACTATAAGACGTTAAGCTATTGTTTACTATGTGGCTCGCGTAATTGTCTTGACATTTACAACACACATCTATAAGTTGTAACGATTCGCTTAATAGATTTTAATCCGCAGGACCAGGGACCGAAATTCCATTAGCCCACATCCGAGTTACCACAACCAAGTTACGTAGCTTCACGAAAGCGCGATAGACCACTGTATTGCAGTTAAACTTGATTTACAATAATGTGCACTGTAACATTAACAACCTTTAATGGTTATACATTGCTCCAATTATGTATATATGCTGAACATAGTATCGGTTTATAACATCATCGTTGGCTGTTTCGGCTAATTCGCCATAAATGGTATCTGCATAAGTATAATATAAAATGCTAGATTTGAAGAAGATACAAAATTTAAAACTAATAATAAACTTCTGATTGTACTGAGTATTTAATTAACAGCGTTTTAATATTTCTCAATAGCAATTACATTGACCTCTTCTAATATAAGAGAGCTTTTGGCGGGTAGACTCTCAAATATTTTTGTTACCCTCGACATGCCTGGTAGGCGTTCTTTTATGTTCTTTATGTTTAGGTAACTTTAATTATTCTTTGGAGTTCCTTTCAAGTTTCAACAACTTTATAAGTAACTTAGCTACAGGAACGGTCGCAACGCTAAGCCCCGAAGGGCCAATGGTGAAGGGGTAGAAATGGAATTTTTAGTATTGTTTTATTGCAGCTCGCCACAATTACTTTATGTTTCAAACACAAAAATTTATGAAATTCTTAGAAAACAATAACATCCATTATATAGTATATTACCTATATATACGTATATGCATGGATTGCCTGAACAGGTACGCATGTGCAAAGCGAGATACGTAACACATTGTGTCGCTGTCGCAGCTTTTAAAATGCATTTATGCTGGATAATGATACTGGAATTGCAATATACGTCGTTAATATCTCAATTATGGTACTCAACTATTATTCAGTATTTCCTTGTATATTCCTTCGTCTATAATGGGTAATCAATTTCATCGTGTAATGGCAGATAGATTCTTTGAATTTGCATGCATAAAACGTTACGAGGAGATGCCTAATTATTGATGCCGCTTAATTGCTCGCGGCATTTCTATGGGAAGACTAGAATTTCATGAATGCCACGTAAGAGAGAACAATATCGCAATGGATGGAATTACACCGATACAATCATTCAATCAATAATTCATAAGATAAACACCGAATGATTTTGAATTTATCGACATATTAAATGAATGTGTTATTTGAGAAATTAAAAAAATTATTAAAATTATGAGATTAAATTTTCCGAAGATCAATAGTTACTTTCTATAATTTTTTTATATAGTAAATATTATCAAAGTTTGATTTCTCATATAATCAATTTCAATTTCATCTGAAGCTGTTAATACTACATCATGCGTGTTTATATAATAAATATTCCATATTGATGTTGTTTAGCATATTATTTAATAAATTTCGTTCATGTTTTATTAAAACGCAATTTGTGCTATGAGAAATGTGCAATCTAATAGAAAAAAATATGTTTTGCGTTTTTTAGATACTGGTAGAGATTCCCCTCCGGAACCCGCGCCACCGGAAGTACCGCCACGTGGACCGTCTTTACACGCGACGCATACTTTACGCACGCAACAAAACCGAAATGGTTGCCCACCGAATGCATCAGGAAGTTTCACTGTGCCAAGCGACCAAATACCGACCGAGACGTATTCAGGTAAGTAACAGTTCAACCAACACTTTACATGCTTTAAGAATATTCTGTTCGGAAAATATTTAAACATATTACATAGATTGTCGATTTTATTAACAATGTGTATGCTTCTCTAAAAGATTTGTTTTTTAAACTCACGTGCATATTTATTCTTCTGTGAATTAGTATAAATGCATGAGTAAACATCGCTAGTACTCCATGAAAAGAGCAACATAATGACAATTGAATCCGAAACGTGATCCATTCCGCTTAAACCCATGGATACTGTTATATGACGCGGTTCAGTTTTCACTGGCGAATGTTTAATTTGGTACATACTCTGGCGCCAATTATGTAGATGTGCAGATGTGTACGCGATGGTATGGGGTATCTGTTTAAACTAATGGGGTGTAGATCAAGGGGGAGGTTTGCATTAAAGCACCCGTTAATTCATTGTAAATATACTCAGTGTATTCGTTTCTCTATATTTCTATGTACATACCATTAGTATATTCCTGCGACTAAACATCGTTTGTACTGGCCGTGACGATACTGAATACTGAAGCGCGCATGTGCACGGGGATTACATACACGTGCGATTAACGTACGATCGTATTCGATTCACGTATCACTGCGCTAAACACTTGTATAATAATAGAAACGCAACATATTAACAAGCGCGATTATTCGTGTGCGATGATAGTTAATGAGGTTGCCGGTATTATAATTTGCAACGTTTGATTATAGATACATATTTTTTTTTTGCTAATTATTCCTATGCAAGCAACTCGTTAATATTCGCAATTATTCGATATTTCTTAAAATCATTGGAAATTTTAGTGAACATAATATAATAATACGCATGTTTAATCTGTCGAGAGAACAATAAATTCTAACACTTCTTCCAAAGTGTCACGGTACATATTCCGAAGACTTTCTCGTGTTGAATTCGATACCGTTTAGCAGAATTTCCATAGCAAGTCAGAATTTTGGGTAAATTGGAGTGAAATGAAAAAAAATGACATCTTTGACTATTTAATATTTTTTACGGCAAAACCAAAAACTCTAAATAAAATCTAGGCCTTAGACTCTAGGATAAAAATAGGCACAATTTAAGAACTTTCAAATGGATTAGTTCACGATTGTACGACTTATTTTCAACATTATACAAATTATTGATTGTTAAACATTACATTTTCTGTATAACTAGTTTAACAAAAATCATTTTACCCTTTTGAAGTGCCATGATACATATCCTAAATTTTTTCGCACTAAATACAATGCCGTCGTATCGGTAGAATTTGCTTAGCATATTAGGATTTTTAGTAGATTTTAGTTGGAGTATAATTGGAAATTAGGGTGATGTACCATTTCAGCCCGATTTACTAAAAATTCTGATGTGCTACGCGAATTCTGATGATGATTCGTGTTCAATGCGAAAAAATCTTCGGCGATACGTACTATGACACTTCAAAAAGAAAAAGTCACTTTTTTCACACAATGTAATGTAAGTTTAAACTAATCGTTTGAATACTGAAAAGTATTACGAATTTACTATAAATAAAACGAAAAAGATACCGAAAATACCTAGATCCCTGGTTTTTTATGGAAATACAAACAAAACGCTATTTGGGGCACTTTATTTTCACGGGATCACTCGAATTTTACGAGTAGCATTTTGCCAGTATATCGAATGCTCACATGGCTCACTATGCTTACACGAAAATTTATTGTAATGCATTCTCGATAATCCGTATCGTTTTAACGGAGCGCAAAGTTTGACCGAACGCAAAGAATTGCGTGTACTTTAGTTCAGCCAGTGTGATTTAATATTGGTTTCGCGTCAATTACTAATTAATGCGAACCACGTGCTGTTATAAACACAGAGCTCAATATGTAGACAAATCTTCGGATAGCACCGTGCTTTGTGTGAATATAATGTGATCCCACGATAAAATATGCACACGCTACGGAGTATCAAATCTGTTACAGGGAAATTATTGAAAGTTACATCATTTCATACGCGTACACAATGAAATGATATTTAGCACAAGTACCATAGAAATCGTAAATACGCATGCAAATTAGCGTGACGAATCCCATTGCATTCGTCAAGATGTATTGAAGCGCTAAAATTTTAGAAATGTCGAATGAAACAACGGTGAAAATTGAAAAGGAACACAAAACACAAACATATTTTTCAAATAATACCATGCTCAAAGAAAATAACTAATTTAAATAGACATTGCGATATGTTTATAAAAATGATAATTCTTGCGAAGTAATTTCTATGTGGCGCACATATATTTCCTGTTATATTATCATGTATTATTTTTTAAAACGTTTATATACTTTCTACTATTTTCTACTATTTTCTACTATGTAATGATGGTTTTAGTTTATTATACATACAAAATTTTTATTCATTTATCGCCTTATCGGTAAATCAATAACGTCATACGTAGCTTCCTCGAAATATGCAAACGAATGACAGTTTGTTGCACACGTGCACATTTGCATTAAATGCAGTTAGATTTTATTACAGGTTTGATATTACGTATTAATTACAAATCATTGCATGTTTAATATTATCATTGCTTGTTTAATACGATACTTTTTATTAGTATCACAAGAGATATTATAAAGGATATGAAAATCGATACATTTTATATATAAATACAATATACAAACCGAAATAATTTAAAACGTGTATATGAAAAATTATATAGATTCGATTTATTGAAAATATTTTGATAAATTGCTTTTACTCTCGACGTGAACGGATAATTTACAAGAAAAAATTCACGTTACCTCCGGGACTGTCTAGGTAGAGACCGATATTATTATCTGGGGTATTTAAGCTTCGCACATTTTTGCATAACTGGAAATTAGAAATAATTATTGTTGCACCTCCGGGAGCAGCGGTGTCGTGCAATAGCGATGCGGTGCGCAGCAGATAACTCCCTCAATGCCTTTTCCGCGGGATATGCTCATCGAAATTCATGTGAATAAGTAATACAGGATTACTCTGGGGAGATTTCTAATAATTTCTCCATATCAATGATTGCATTTATATTGAATAAAGATAACTATTTCATTCATTTTTCGTTATATACTATATGAAAAATATTCAAAATAATTTGAGAAAACATTATGGGGATTCCCAAGAACATAACAATTCATATAAGAATTTACACTAATATTAAGAGATAAGACTGACTTAAACCAGGAATAACGTAGCTGCTTATGAAGTGAGACAGCAAGAGAAAGTCATGTAATGAACAGATTGGAGATGCACACGGACTAAGTAAGTTACATACAGTTGGTTAATGACACTTCGTAACTTTGCTCTAAGTACAAGTGGCCACCCATAGTTCTGCAAAGTTTACGGAGCGTACGCGAACACTCACTTGGTTTCCCCGCACATCTCTTTCTCTCGTTAAGAGGCATTTGCTAAGATAATTATGAATATAACTTCAAACGAAACTTGTTTGTCCAACGACTTTATGACAAAAATATGCCGTCGAATGTACACTACGTGGTACATTATGTGTAGATCTCCCTATTAAAGGCTTTTTTTCATGTAAAGAACTACAATAATATTTTTAATTTGTAATGGTGCAATCTTTGTAAACACGAGTAAATATTAAGATCTAAAGATTATATTACAAGAACAGAAATAACGGAAACACGTAATATTGCTCTAATGATCAAGCTTCAAAATAAATGAGTTTATTACTTAATAATCTACATGCACAATATCAAATTGAACATGAATTACGTTTAAAATATCAAATTGAACATGAATTATATTGAAATATCAAACTGAACATAAATTATATTGAAACTAAACGTGAGATCATTAGCTGCCACCGAAGGGGAGAGCATCATACACCGTTTTACCCCAGCCAGATTTTCCAAAAGGCATCACTCCGCGCGATATGATGCTTCAAAGGAATCCCCTTTAATCGTTTCGAGTTCCAACAGGAATTTCTACCGTGCCTTCTCCGCTCCGAACTTTCGCATCCTGTGAAGGATGAATTCGATCTACCGTTGTTTGCTCATGAGGGGGAGAAAAGCGCGGGCGAATGTTTGCCTTCTTCTGGGGTTCCTCGCTTCCTAATGTCTTGCCGAGATAGAGGTCGTAAAGGTGGACGGAAATTTTATTAGTATAATCGTCGCATTAGCACTGAGGTCATTGCACACACACGAGAGAAGTGAGTATTAAGGAAGGGGTGATGAGGGATACAGAGGGTGTGGAAAATAGTGGGCGAGTCTCTAGGTCGGTTGACCAGAGACGATCGCAAATAGAGGCGCGACGAATGCGCAACGCTTTGTGTCCCTCTACTAGAATTGCTCCTGTATTAATTACCGGCTCGCTAATTACTATTTATTAGAAACTGGCGCGCACGCCACGTAGAGTCGAGCCGCGCTATTATCGCTTCGAACGAGCATCTACAACACAGCATTTCATTCAGGGCAACTTCGTTATGTTCTCGATTACATCTTGCATTCGTGCTGTAAGAATGTTGAAGCGATCTCGTGT
>Ga0157363_1004180_pt1 | contig 13260 bp, 5 predicted proteins | sample AttsexASBM1_FD_111477 | JGI IMG/M metagenome (GOLD analysis project Ga0157363, IMG submission 111477) | Fungus gardens microbial communities from leaf cutter ant in Ribeirão Preto, State of São Paulo, Brazil - Atta sexdens ASBM1 | ecosystem: Host-associated > Fungi > Mycelium > Unclassified ...
GACCGCGAGGCATAAACACCGTATTCGCAACTGATCAATCACTTTGTTGCAGCAACTTTGTAAACGCGTGGAATATTCTTAACTAATATCTAAATGCACATTCGGGCTTCGGCCATTAATTGAGGGTTTCGTACATAAATTATGCAAGCGCAGTATTATGTTCTTCGAGTTAAGTAGAGGCTCATTCAGTAAAAATCTTGCTACACAGAAAAGCTGTTAAAAAGATGCTAATATTTGATATTTAATATTTTTTGATAATAAATATCACAAGATATTTCATGAAAAGATGCTAAACTACTAAATATTCTCTATTACAAGATATTTTAAAAATAACAGCTGATTAGAATTCATGAAAAGATGCTAATCTTTTCATGAATTCTAATCAGCTGTTATTTTTAAAATATCTTGTAATAGAGAATATTTAGTAGGTTTAATCACATATAAATTAGAAAATAATTAGAAATATTTTTTTAAATAATAAAAATATTTTTATAAATAGATCAAAAATGTCTTCTATTAGAAGATATTTTACGTTTCTTATTTTCTAACTATTAAAAAATGATAGATAATTAGTTTCAACAACTTTCAATAAGATACCCTATATATTTATTCGCAAAAAGAATTAATAACAATATAAGGCAAATATTCATCAAAATTAATATTTATTCAATTAACGAATAAAAATAAAAATAATTGATTATCAAATAAACTTACAATTAAAGATTATTCCCACAAGCTTCCTAGATTAATTTACAGTTTCGCAATAAACCTATACCTCTATCATCAAATCTTGAACTATTCAATTTTACATAAACATCCCTCATGATGAAACGTATCAATGATCAAATTTTCACGTCGCTCATTCATTAATGCGCATTATCAATAATAAAATTAAGATCTCAATATTCTTAAATTGACACGCGATAAGAAAATTATAGGTACCTTGTGTACATATTGACCCCCAAAGTGCATCAGAGGTTTAACGAGCGACGCGTTCCCGCAAACACCAGATAAAAATCTTCCCGCGCAGCACGTTCTTTCGTTGACTAAGTGGTTCGCAGGATGTGAAGGATCTGGGTTCTGTTCACCGCTTGGTTTTGGATTTAAGACCAACGCTTGGCTGTCTGTCAGGGACCACACCTTTGAACCGGCCCTCCGGTTCCTTATAAAGTATCTTCGCCGAAGTTTCATTACTTCCGTCAAGATTGAAATGCGATGAATGTAAAGATGACGTGATGCTAATCTGGCACGCAAAAAATCATTTGTTTCGAAAAGATGGTTAAGTTTTATCTTATAAAATTGAATTATTCTGTAAAATTACAGAAGATGCAATTTTTGGATCTATTCTAAAGTTCTTTAAATTCCTTATATTTTTGTAGTCGTAACAGTTTTTTATTTTTATACTTAACGTTTATAGTAGAATGGAATGGCCACAGCATCCTGATGTTTTTCCTTAACTTTTGTTCTGGAAAAGGAAAAAGAAAGATATTGTTAAATGCTCAGAAGTAGATTTTAAAATTCATTATTTTTAAATTCCTCTGTTTCACAATATTAAAATTAATGTAAATTTAACTGTAATCTAATATATTAGTAAAAAATATAAGTTAAAAATTTTTTAGGATATTCTAAACACTCCTTTTATTTAACTTGCGTATTTTTAAAGCTCTTACCTAATTAAAAGAAAAACAAATAAAAATTGCCTATAAGAGCCAAATACTAAATAGTGGCGAAGGGAGGTGTATATTAAATTTATTTAATACGGCATTATATGAAATATAAACGTTTCAACCGTTCGGTTAGAGTTGTCTTCAATACAACAAATTCAGTATATCTAGTGCTCGGCACTTTTTATGTTAATTTATTTCAACAGAGCCTAATTATTTAAAGATAATACGCCGTGAAAAATATTTTAACAATTTATTTGGACTCTTTCAATCCAAATATATTTCGAATGCTGTTTAAAAACATTTGAATTCGCTTTACAGCAATGATGTCTTCGGGACAAAGTCCTTTACAACACGGTCCGCCATAAAAATGAAATTCCGTGTTCTCTGCCGCGAAATTCTTTTCCTTCCGGCGGTAACGGTCGCGTACCCGTGCATTTTTCTTCTGAAACCTTAATTCGGACTTGTCTGCGGACAACTGCACCTCCGTCGTTTTGCGTCCCGCCGCCACACGGGACGGCTTATCGTCGGAATGACTTATCGCCTGGGACCAGCCAGTGCGCTTTTGGCGAGCATGAGTATGGCGGGCTCGACCGTAACAACCTAAATTAAGTTCGTGCCTTCGTCTCTCACCCGTATTTCATTTCCGTCAGCCGGCAGCGGCGGTGTTCGTGCCTGAGGACGCTCGTTTTCTCGGTTTAAAGGTTACCATACCACCGCGGTGGCAGAGAAACGAGTCTTACACGATGACGCTGCACGCGAAATCATCGAGATCTGAAATCGGCCATCGACACTGATCATGAATGCGAAATCATTATTTCCGTTATCATATTCCGCATATCGCGAACTCGGAAATTGATTGCGGCAAAATATAACTATAACGCAAGAATGATACGGCTCTGTAACAGATGTAGCTCGTACAAATTAATGGCGGTTTCTTTGACTAATCAAAGATCTGGTTTCGATTCAGGAATTCAGTCATATCTAGAAAACATAAAATTATTTTATAATCGTTAAAATTGATTGATTGTGTCTGTAAGTATGTACTAGGATCGGTAATGCGATATATTAAAAATTTTAGGAATGAGATATATATTTTACGATACACAGACAGTTTTCGTATTTTTATTTATAAATAATTATTATCATTCAAGCCTATCCTACGTTCAAATTTACCGTATTAACAGTCCGGTTCACGTAAAAGTCAGGTATATATTTTTATTGAGGTAAAATCGTTTTCTTTGTGACACGAGATAATTTTTTTATCTCGGCGAATTCTCGTTTCGTGAATTGGATGCGCGCTTGATTGAACGGTTCTTTCACGATACGCGTCGTGCGGCTTTCCGCCGATTGAGCGCGTGTTTCTTCGTCGTATTTACGATTGTCGTGACTCGTAAAATGAGAAATCCAGCTGCGATAAGACACGCCGTATGACTGTCGCCGTCCTGCGCGGCCCGATAAGGGCGCAGACGTTTAGCGGCTAAGTGGATGTAGATTGAATCGTCAAGCGGACAATTTCGGTTTGGATCGGAGATCGAGACTGATAAATGATTCATGTGCTCCGAAGGATGGGCAGCGGGATGGCGTGGCGAATGCTTTTGTGTCGATTTGTCTTACTGGGGCACGACTCGTACGAGTCTCTATTCAATTCAATATCCAATTGTATCATATCATGTGATTTATATATCTAATTACTGTGAGCGTTGTATTTTAAAGTAATTTTTTTTTATATATCTAATTACTGTGAGCGTTATATTTTAAAGTAATTTTTCTTTTTGTTTTATTGTCATTTTTTTATAATCGTACTTCGAAAGGGATGGCTTTGTTGAAATATTTAAAAGTTTAGCTAGAAAGTAATTTAGATAGATCATCAAAATAATTATGTAAGACGGAATAATTATTGTATTCAATTTTCTCAGTTTAGCGACGGAGTGGAGAGAGAGCAAGGGATTGAGGAAAGGAGAAAGAGAATGAGAAAAGGGCTAAAAATGATGGACGCAAACTCGCATTTATAGTGCCTTCCACCCTCCCTTTCCCCTGCCAAGAGATGCAAGATTTTCCATGCGAAGCAAGATCTATCTAAATGAAAAGTAAAATAAAAATTTTTTTTTTCATTTCCCGAAGTTGAGACTGTGTTCTTTATTATTTTTCACATCGAATAGAATTTACATGCAAAATTTCAAGTTATCGCAAGCGAGGGTCATTTGGAACTATATTCAAATTATTATTTAGTATAACAAATATAGTAAAATAGGGAAAAAATATAAAAAATAATTACAAGAATAATTTTTGCATTGTTTTAAAAAAATCAATTTGAAGAAACGTATAAAAAATTACTTGTGCATAATTATGTATAATTTTATATATAATGATGAGCAATTCTTTTATATTTCTCCAAACTTAATTTTTTGCAAAAACAAAATGCGCAAATTATTCGTGCATGAATATGATATGTATCATTAATTTTTAGGCACCCATTTAAAAAAATTTTGATTTTACAAAGTATAAATGTCTCTTAATGATAAAAAAATTTTTTAACATTAAAAGTTACTATTTGATATTTAAATAAAAATCAATTTTACACTAAGTTACATAATATGATGAAGTTGAACAACTACACTAAAATTATATTTGTTATTCACGTTCTAAAATCTAATTTATAAATTTCGTCGCAGCTCTGTCTAGAAATTAATTGCCTACAGCAAGGCTTGCTTACATTAGATTTGCCGACAGTCCGATTGTTTGCACAATAATTATTGCCTACACAATAATTATTGCCTACATCTCAAATTTCTACATGCACTATTGCACATAAATATAAAATTAAGAGAAAAAGACTCGTACTTACACATGACAATATTGCGTTAATGCATTAATGTGCATAATACTATTGACTGCAGATCGATTATCTACAAGCACCTTTGCGAATAAATAAAAATTTCAGAGACACATTAGTCACATTTATAATACCTACACATTGTATTGTAAGCACATTCATGAGCGTAAATAAAATTAAGAAGCGAATGTTTGTACACAGGTATTATTGCTTACAGATTGCTTATGAGCACTAAAATTAAATAAGAAAATAATTTGTGATATTAAAATACAAAATTTGTTTTTTTAAAATAGAGAATTTGCGTTTTTAAAGCAGAAAATAAAATGCATGTAGACAATAAATTTGTGCGGAAAGAAATCGTTGATAAATGTGAGGTAGACAAACGGCACTGTAGGTCAATCAATTTGTAAGCAAACGGAGTCCTTCCTCTCAAGAGTACATCAAGCTTTATTTAAAGCATATTTTTTGCAGAACTCTAGGAATATTATAGCGATGAATCGATAATTGAGACAAAAACAAATTACTAATGTCTATTGTCTTAATATAAATCTTGTTTAATAATACATATATAAGTGATAATATTACATACAAAAATAATAGTCAGCATGAAACTGACGGACACAGAAGCATCGTCGTGTAAAGTTGAACGCATTGACAATGCGTTCAGAAGACGAAATCGTCCAGTAAATGCTCACTGCTTAATTCTTTTATTTAATTTTACAAGGTAGTACACTTGCGAATTGAAAACAGAATTTTTTGAAATTGATGCTATACGAATTTTATTATTGTTATGTTTGTGCAATTGCATTGAGATTGAGATTTCAGTACTGAAATGTGAATAACTAAAAACCGCACTTTTTATATATATCGCTTACATAAAGTTAATTAAAATGTTGCGTTTCTTTTTATAAGAGCTAAACTAGCAGTGACATGTTAATAAGAAGTATGCGAGAAGGAATATTGTGAAATAAATGTCGTATAATTTTTTATCATTTAGTTTGGAAAAGATTTTTTATTACTTATGTATGTAATTGTATTATAAATCCGGAAACATGAATTATATTAAAGCACTGATAGAACATTAGTAATTTATTCTTGTCTCAATGATTAAATTATCGCCATAATATTCTTATGATAAAGTTCTATTTAAACACCTCTTGATATAAATATAGACGTGCTTTTTCAAAGGGACAGAATTTCATTTGCCAATACCGTTTGCCTACATTACATTTGCCGATAGTTCGAAGTGATTCTAATTTTAATTATAACTTTGTATACATATAGGTTATATAAAAAGATAAATTTAGAAAATGTCCGTTCCGGCGGAAAAAAGGTTTGAAAGGGTGAAATTACCTCTTATGTGATAAAGCGATTTTCAGAATAGTTTTTTTTATTATATCTTGAAAGTCATTTGAGATATCAAAAAATATTTCAGACATAAGGTTTACAACAAAATTATCTCTATTCATTTATGTCAATAACATTTTTAATAAACAATTTTTTTTAATTAAAGATAATTTTTATAATTTTTCAAAAATATTATTGACGTGGATAAATAGATATAATTTTATTGTAAGAATTTTTTTATCAAACATTTTTTGATATTTCAGATAGTTTTATAAATTCTTAGAACGTAAAGCCTCTAGAGATGTCTTCAAGGAATTTCTTAATTGAAGTGCTGTATGGATTAATATATTAATAAGTTTTATGTGTGTATTGTTGTCTATCAATAATCTTAGATCAACTAAAGTTTTATTCTTTTCATTGTATCTGAAATTTTTAAAGTGCTCTTGTTTTAAAATAAGACTAAGATAAAGTTTACCTGCGAACATACTTGATACCGCCACTAATGAGACACGGCGGTGCTACATTTTCTCGTAAGATTCAATACGGAATAAAAGGCACAGCGTTTTGAGATTTTTCATTCGCGTTATAACCAAATAATTTTTTAATGGCGAGCTTTCTTATAAATAAAAGAGATTTGCCTTAATACTAATAAATTCATAATTTTTTAAATCATTTAAAAAAGTTCACAATTATTAACATAATTTTTTAATTTATAAGTTTCATCAATTTGTTTCATTTTCTTCAATATCTTTCAGTTTTTTTCTTAAGTGAGTTTTAAAGTTATTTTAAAGAAAAGTTTAAAATACCTTTCATATTTTTTAGATTTTCTCTACAGTAAGTTTTAAGTTTTTTAAAGTTTTTTAAAGTAAATTTTCCCAAAGAAAGAGATTATATGTAGCTAAATTTTTAAATACATTCTTTAATTTTTATGCAAAATTTGTTTATGCTTATGCGTTATCGAGAATTAATCTGTTGATGCAGACAGGGATTTGGAAACTCTGTAAGAATTTAATTCGCACAAATTCATGTATCAATGAAATCATAGTTCGTGTAATATATGGATGAAGCAATCTCACTGGATTTACGGATCTATAAATTTATGGTTACATGCATTGTGATGGATCTCGCAACTTATAGACGTATGGATTTATTGAATCATCAATCCGTAAACTTACGAATTCATGGGATCCATAAATGTAATGATTGATAGATCTATAAATTCATAAATATATTATGAATCAATGCATTCAATATGATCCATTTTATATAGTGATATTTAGTATCCATACAGAATAGAAATTTGCAGCAATATTGCTACAATATTCCTGGAATAATTTCTGTTACATAGAAAATCTGTCGGCCTAAAATCTACAGAGTCAACACAAGAATATAAAATAAATAAAAACAATTCTAAACAGTCTTTCTTCAGAAAGAAAACTAGAATCACTTTGTAACACGCGAGACGCTGTTTGTAAGATAATGCTTATCAACCGCGTTATCTTTGCACTTTCGCGATCCAGTCTGTAGCAAAGGGAGAGTCAAAGCGAATCTCCCGAAATCTCCGCTAACCACGCGGTTAGTTCGCATCGTGTTTGCGTCACATCCTCCGTGAAATGGCCAGGCGTAAAGTCTCAAGGACCGCACACATGCGCCTGTTCGAGGAAGACGTCGAGAGGGTACACGTGTATCCCTCCGAGTCTTTTCATGTCTTCTTCCTCATCTCGCGCCGCGGGAGGACATTATTATCCTCTCGATAACGGTGAACGGCTTGGAAAGGACTTGTGAGAAATCGCGTCATGGAAAAAGTCTTGTGGACTTAATTTAGATTATTATGTCATACATACAAGACGCTTTGAATGCGAAGCGTATCCCAATTACAGACATCTATACTTTAAATTTCAAACTGTGTTCTTTTAATTATTTTGCTAAAGAGTATGTACAAGATGTGCAGAATAAGGCTCATGTTTGCGCAGAATAACATATTTTAGTAGTTTTAAGTCCTATTGCACCAACGTTACTTCGATTTTAAGTGAGGCTTAAAACTTTCTCTATTTCTATCTCTTTTTCGCTCTAAAACCAGACAAAGAGAATTTTAAGTCTCGCTTAAAATCAAAGTAATGTTGGTGTAACCGCACCTTAGAATATTAGCAGAAAGAAGATTGATTTATAATTTTAAGACAGTGTTTTTTGACTTAAGTCTTATTTTTAATAACGCATAAAAACTGTCTTATGACTTATCTTAAAGATGTAAATAGAGATATATATCTTTAAGGCACCAACTTACTTTGATTTTAAGCGAGGCTTAAAACTCTTTCTGTTTTTGTCATTTTTTAAAACGAGACAGATAGAACTGGGCTTAACATATGAATAAGACAGTCCTTGTGCATTACTAAAGACATAAGAATTGAGTTATAAGACACTGTCTTAAGATTATAAATCAGTTTTTTCTACTATAAAGCCTTTTACAAAAATATTTTTTAATTAAAAATGTTTTTTAATTCAACATCTTAACATTCAGACTGTAGTGGCGCTTCGTATATTTAAAATAATATATTTATATTTAAAGTAATATAATAATAGTCGTATATTTAAAGTAATAATTTAATATAAACAGTCTTGTTTCCAATCTTTTATTGAAAAATATTTTTATCTAATCACATAGAGGCTAATCAACTGACTCTACTGACATCTCTCTCTTATTTGGAGATTCTACGAAAAGAAAGATTTTACTGAAGAATCTAAAATTTAGTTAGATATAGATCTGAAAATAATTATGTAGGTTCAAACTGGATACTAAAAAATCAAAAGTTTTTATGACATTGCTCGTGATGCTTGAGATTCCTACGTAATTATTTTGATGAGCCTACAAACTTATTTTAAATTCAGATGTATATCTGACTAAACTTTTAAATACTTGGAAAATTATTCTTCCTGTATACCCATTTCATGCATTACTTTTACATTGGCAACACGTACATAAGGAAATCTACAATATATAGAAGGTGTTTAGTAATCTATAATTATATACTTATATATCTGTAATCTCAACGCACTATAAGTCGTTTCTGGCGATAGGCTCGTGCAAAGTATCCGCGGCCTATCAAGCATGTGTCCTTCTTTTTCTTCCGCATTAATCCTGATTAAGAAAGTTTTAAGACGCGCATAAATTTTTTCAAAGGCTCGTTAAGTCGCGCACACGCCGGGACTCCTGTTGTAAATAATTTTTAACCACGAGACTTTAATCCGCGTATCCAACTGCTCTTAGTATTTAAAACGTCACGGCGATCTTCGCGAGGTAACATTCGAGAAATCACTCTGCCACCACCTACTCTTTAAATAATCTTTACAAACGTACCATATTAGGATTTCAAGAGGACTAAATCTTGATATATGTATATGCGTACGGGTGGGTTTATTGCATCTTGTCAGTTAGAATATTCGGATACACTCGTCTTGAAGTATCGCATCTTTGTACGACTTTAGTACGAACATGCGGTTGCCTTATACTATTTCGCTATCGCGAAACCTATAAAGCGAGAGAAACGATCGTTTCGACTGACGTCTATCGTGGGTTTGGGTAAATTCTGCCAATCTCCGGAACTCGCGTGACCACTGCCACAAGTAGTCTCGCGGTTACCCTCCGTGAAGCCTCCGTTGACGCCATAATATCGCGAGAGGATGTCGTTCCCGTGATGTCTCTATCGCGCTTGATAATTCGCAAATGTCTGGTGATCGTAAGCGGCTCGTTAAATCCGCGTCGCCACGCAATCTGGGTGTCGTTATAACGCTCGTAATGTTCCTACTGATTGCTTCGCGTCACTGATAAGCCCTTATTCACGTATCTCTATTTCTGTCGAGATTGATGAAGTAAACATGTTGATTTAGTGACTTGAAGAAATTTTATACTCTATTCGATTTCAATTTATGTAAGTAATTCTTACATAAAATAATTATATGTTTTCGAATACAAATTTATGTTTTTTAATTCTCCGGAGTTGGAGGATATCAAATCCAATTAATGACACGAATGTATGAAATCCATTTAATTTATGTTGGCTAAAAAATGTCTACTATATAATTAATATCAAGAACATAAGCGACATAAATTGTATAAAAAAACGTGTATATGAATATTAAATATAAATATAAATATCAAATATAAAACTATTTTTATTTTTATTTTAATATAAATATTAAGTTTGATTTAATAATTATGATTCAAAAGATCCTATTAATTATATGGAAAATTGAGTTTCGGTTAAATGAGTTTCACATATAATGTAGCTATAATGTGATGAACAAAAGATATTGTAAACACAAAACTTAATAAGCGTTTGAGCTATTAAAGGTGAGTACGAGATTTACATCTTTGATACACCATTGTTTAAAAATTATCCATTACTGAGCTTTGTGTCTATGAAATCTTTTCACCATCTTAATTTTCAAACGAGCAACAGTCAGTATCTTTATTGTACTTAATTGAATCTTTGATTGAGAGTTTAGATTACAGTATTTTATATAAATTACCGACATCATAAAATACTCGTAATTAAAGAATTCTCAAATCATTTGATACAAGCCTGTGACAACTGGATTCTCGATCTTAACCGAGGAATTTGGCAAATCTATTTTATCGATGAACATAATCTATTGTTGACTAAAGTATCCAAATATTCCTAGCTTATTGTCATTTAGCGGAATACTTATTGACGTTCGAATTTTTTAAATATAATTTTTATACTTAATTTTTAAATTTTCATTGTATCTATTATTCTTTGTTCGTTAATTTAAGATTGTATCTCTGAGTTGTAGCATTGAAGAAGGCTTTGTAAGTTGAAACGTTTGTTAATTATATTAATTTAATTATAGCTCGAAATAAGCCATGACATTGTGTTAACTTTTCACCACATTATAAGCTACGTTATATCAGAACTGTAACTTCTTTCATTGGGATCAAATTTTCCATACAATTATCCATACATTCTTTGCAGATGTAATATAAAGAATATAATTGAGAGAGTCCGATAAATCAACCGTAAGTATTCCACTTGGTGATGATTGTACGCGTGATGTTTCACTTTGAGTGCATTCCGTTTCACGCATGACGCGCATAATATATCATTTTATTCTTCTTCAATATTCGGTAAATAACAAGTATAATATTTTTTGAAAGCGTTAACCTTTATGCGTATATTATATTATATGCATGTATGCATGTAGATACGAATTATTTCGAGGAAGTAATCACTTAAGGTAACGTGGGATAGAGTTCCCGAAAATTGTTATAAAATTCTTATGAAATCCCGGTGTTCAATAATTACATAAGCAACTACGAGAAATAATTATGTAATATTAGATAAAATCGTTTATTTTACCAAATGACTTCATATCAGGATTGATAAAGATGCTTTAAACAGTACTATAAAAAAAAAATTTTAAATATATTAAAAATATCAATTAAGCTGTTTAAAACATGTTTTTTACCAATCCTACTTCATATATAATAAAGAAAATTATTTGTCATCAGATGAAGTTGTATGAAATAAATGAAATCATGTAATCTGTGAGATATTTCAACTAGTGGTTACCCTCTCGGATTATTTCTTCTTTAAACTGAACGACATGTCTTTACCGCACAATAAACCACTTTGTAATACCTTTCGCGGTCAGTTCGACGAAGCAAATCCGATCTCTTTCAGAAGTAACATCGTTACACGTTGTTGTGGGTTCGCGTTCGGTTACCAGGAGCGATTTCTATCCTCGTATCCGAGACGTAGCTCGCGCTGGACGACGACGATGAAGAGAAAGAAGAAGAAGGAATAGGCGGTTATACGCGGCGAGCGACGAGAACGTATAAGCATAGTCGGCATGAAATACGATGAGAGAGTGCCTCGGGTGCGAGACTTATGCTAAGTACACACACACACACATGAGTCTCGTCGTGTACGCATTTTATGTTCGCGTCCACGTCCGTCCGATCCTCCGTCTTCGTTTCTCTGTCTCTCCGAGAATTACGCCGCGCAGCTCCTGGCTTCTACCTGCCTGCTTGCGCGTTGTCTTTATATGGATTCTCGTCGAGCAATGCTAGGCAGTGCGGTAGTACCCGGCGGTATCCGCGACGGCACGTTGCCAATGTCGACGCATCGCCACATCGGAAGGGATGCCATTTCACAGACGCTCACGGCACGCTGCGTCATGTGAGAAGATACACTTGGCAACGGTAAACACAGTGCACCAACTCTACGTCATGCAACACACACTAAAGCCTAAACGCATTGAAGATTGAGGATTATCAATTGAAGATTAGAATTCAGCCAGTCAGAACGAAACGGATTAAAAAGATAAGATTATCTGGGTCTTTTTTTGACACAAGTAAAATTTTAGTCCTAAATGAAGAAAAAAGGAATCTGATTCATCCTCTTAAAATATTTTGTTAAAAAATTATTTGGTAATGTAATAGAAATGTCAAAAAGAAATGAACCTCAATTTTTTCACATTTTTTTGAAAGCCTTGAACAATAAAAAAACTTGAGCTGACAGAAGGGTTATGATTTCAAACGGAGAGAAATAAAATTACTTGGTATTCAATCATTTTTATACAAGTTATATCATTTTTATTCCTCAACATTAATTTATGTCTTTTAATTAACATAAATTAATGGATCTTACAGACTCAGTGTCAGAAACTGTTAGAGGTTTTGGCGTTAGCTCCGGTGGGTTAAGCGAGGAAAAAAGTGAGACGGATTGCAATATTACTTGCAATAAATAACACAAAGAGTCGTAATATTTCGCGCGAATCTTCTTATTTCTCTGAGAATGTACGACCAATTCGGTCAACGTGGTCCTTCTTGGTGGGAAGTGGCGGCGGCAGCAGCGGCGCGGCCTGGTATCGGTCGACAATGACATTACTCAAACAGGGCTGACAAACGTATAAAGAGTTAACGACGTTGCCATTACGGCGTACGTGCACGCGAGCATTTGTAAGATCTCATGGAACGACAGCGGTGGAAGGGTCTGGGGGTTCCGCGAGACCCGGAGGCGACGGTCGCCATAACTTATTTTCATCGTGCCGTCAACAGATCCCGGTTTCCCGGATGATTCTTACCTATTCTATAGAATCTTCGGAGGCTTTGTAATATATTTAAATAAATAAACATTAATTAGAAATATCTGGGTGATTGAGAACAATAGTGGCGCAGTAATTGATGCGTTTAATCTTAACAATAATATTTTCATTTTTACATTATAAATCGATCGAATGTTTCAACTCCATTCGAGCCATCTTCAGCGGTGCAGTAATTACATGTGATGTTTAAAATTTATGTGATGTATTAAATCGCAGAGTGCAGCAAGTAGATTATATTTCAATAATTTTTAATTGAAAACGTCCTAGAAAAAAAAGACGAAAACATGC
>Ga0157363_1004181_pt1 | contig 13258 bp, 7 predicted proteins | sample AttsexASBM1_FD_111477 | JGI IMG/M metagenome (GOLD analysis project Ga0157363, IMG submission 111477) | Fungus gardens microbial communities from leaf cutter ant in Ribeirão Preto, State of São Paulo, Brazil - Atta sexdens ASBM1 | ecosystem: Host-associated > Fungi > Mycelium > Unclassified ...
ATAAGCGTACTTCGAAGGCTCCCGTGGGCGCACGCAACAAAGACAAAATGAGAGAGATTCGTGCCTCAATTAAAATTTACTTGTCGCGGACTCGGCACCACCGTTAGTAGGCACGTTGCCCGTGCGTGACCGGCCTCACTGATATCTAATGTCAATCCTGAGTGTTGTTTCGAACATGGTGCAGCCCGACCAGCCAATACCGTTCGCCATGGTAGCGATTGCACGAGAGCACCTTTCGCGATTGCTCGCATGGATACGTGATTTCTACACATATACTAACATTTACACGCGCGCGCATACATACTTGGTGAGAATGAAAATCGATAGCCCTTTCGAGGATTTCCTCGATTGCGAATCTAACGATTGTCACTTGTTCGTTCCCCCCGCCTATTCCATCTATTGAAACGCCACAAATTAGCATTTTACGATGCGGCCAAAAGGACAATGGGGTTTGCGTTAAATTCGGTGGAAGAAGAGTAAAGTGGGAGAACCATTACTGTGATCGGGGAAATCTCGGCTGAGTGCTTCATTTAAAATCGAGCGATCCTATGTTTATGGAGCGAGAGGGGGAGAGCGACGAAGGAGAGTGAACCACCCTGTCAGGATTCATTCTTAATCGAACCGATTCTCTTAAGAAATCATATTCGATCTCTACAGACTCGCTATATCAAAGCTACTTTCTCTTTATGTGACTTTTCTAAGAATAATGTCGTTTTAAAACGTCTCTTTTAAGATTTCCTTTTGGTGTATCAACTGCTAAGATAACAACCTTAAAAAAAAATCTAGGATTTAAAAAAGAATTTTTGAAATAGAATAAAGTTTAATAAATTTAAAATTTAATATTTTTATGTTGAAATAATATTTTTTTTAATTATCAAAAGTACATTCTTGAATTTTATCTTTGTATTCGTTGATTTAACGCATATTATTTAAAAGTCGTGATCTAAAACTTGCTGAAATTACATTCATACATAATTATGTATGAATGTAATTTTAGCTTTTAAACTTAGATATCGAATCGTCGAATGGTTTGTACTACATTTACATATCTGTGCTTACCTGGCATCGGTCAATGAAATTCGAAGCTATTTGATGATTGGACAGTGCGGTTACGAAACTGACTATGGCATGGAATCATTAAGCGAGGGTTCCGCATCAGGAATAGGGCGCGATTTGTTCGATGACACAATCCTCTTCCCGAATTACATGCGACAGAAATTCGGTATTTGCGTACGGACAGCTCTGAAATTCCTATCTTGCCAATGCTTCGTGATAGATACGCGTTTGTATGACATAATGCAGCAAGTATGTAAAGCAGTATGAAGTATATTGAACGATAAATATGTTGTTGCATCTGATATCACAGATAGTATTACATACACGCTCTCTCGCATTCTATCCCTTTGTAAGCAGAATCCTTTGAATCCTGCAATAATCTGGAGAATTTTCTCACTCCATGCACATGTTTTACACGTTCTTGGAATGTGAACTATTTTTGTTGTATTGAAATTTTTCAAATACTCTATTCTTATATAAAAATATATTGTTTGTCAATTTTCAATTGTTCAGCTAAAATTTAATCTTAAGTCAAAATCCTGAAAACGTTGAATCAATGACGATCTTTTTTTTTTTGTAGAATATTGCTCACTTCGATTCTTTAATTCATAGCTTTTCTCTTGTTTTTTTTTTTTAATTTTAGCATTTATTTCCACGAGATCTGGCCGCCAGATTCATGTATAGGATTGCCAATTTACTGGCAATCCAATATACGATTACTATCAATTACTACTAAATTCGACGTTATTGAATTTCAGTGGCATTCACTGCAGTGAAAACTTGTTTAATTTGTATTGATCCATTATCATATCTGTTTAACGCCGTGTACAATTCGACAATTCGGTTTTAGATCATTTTACACCATTTAGCAGTCTAATGATAACTGTAAATTGTAAAAAATCAGAATTTTTATCAAATTTTACGCGTCATCACTTTAAAAAGTGTGAAAAGTACAATTAGTACATCGCATGCTAGACGTATGTGTACGCTGTTTACAGGATCGTAAACATCAATGACCTGTGTTGCGGACAGCGTAACGTGGGATGCGTGTAATTCAGCTGCATGCAAGTTACAGTTGTCGATTGACCATCGAACCGAGCGATATGTTCCGCTAAAACGCGACAGCGCGGTTTGCATTTAGACGCGATGAGAGTGGGTGCAATTTCTGGTGTACCGTGATTTACTCGTCATAAAACTCTGACGCAAAAAGCGATTCTCTCTTCGACTCCTCGGAATTAATGTGGCGTAAGTAATGCGTCTCCGATGGAACGTACATATTTGTGAAGGAGGGGTCGCGGATTATTCCTTCATGGATGTTTCACCTTGGAACGTTAAAATAATACGACTTGCGATAAGTACTCTGTTTCGTTACTCGTTACCGCGACACACGATGATCAAATTACACCGAGATTACATCTCTATGCGTGTTATGATAAATTTGTGCTCCGAGAGCGCGTCTGGTAATTTAATTAACCTCATAAGCAACATCGGCAGGATTAGGATGAAGACAATATCTAGGATTATCTTGTGAATAAAGACATCGTTGATTAAAGGACAAATTAAGAAGAGACAGTGCATTAATGCGATATGCTACATTCGTATAATGCAAACGACATAAGAGATTACACATATACGTGTTAATTTTCTTAATATCAAGTTAATATACACGTCTGTTTTCTATCGATATAGAATATCGATCTGCCTACTTAAATTAGTATTTCCTCGGCGCAACGAACGGTTTTCCGTTACGAAAGTTACGCGGTGAAGCAGGCCGAAATTAACGATAAGTTATTATAATATGCTATATTTCGTAGGCGGGTTGCGAGAGTTGTGGTACTTTAGAGCGCCAAAGTAAACTCGGTCCTGGTGCCAGGATCTTCCCGTATCGGACCAACCAGAGTTTACTTCCAGAGTTCGGAGTTTCGTAATTTGCTGTCGGTGGGTCGAGACGTCGCATTATTGTGTACGCCGCAGTTGTAATAATCTCTGTCCTAATTACTACGCTATGATAAAATAAGATTCCACTCCGGAATTGAAAACGTTTTGAAATGACGAGGAGTTTCTTGATTACATTCGCGTAAGTAGAACACTCCCGTTGTTCGCACTTCGTTAGATGCCATTTATATATCTTTCTTATTAAAATAAAAATGTTAAAAACTAAATTCTCACCGAAGAATATACGAAGAGCGAAGTGCTTTTTTGTAGCTTCCGGCCATGTAACCACGTGGCAATGAGTTCTCGAATAAATGCATGTGAGCAAACGTGACTTTTCAGACTCCGTAGATCGCTCGCATTTTCTAACGATAATGCGAAAACTTGTTCGCATAGAAGAATGCTTCGCAAAAATTTTGCATATCGCGCCGCCTTAATACTTGTTACATGAATAGTATGCGCCAAGATTTCCACGTGGTTTGCATTTTGTCGAAATTTATGAGACTGGTTTACGGGCATTGGGATAGCAATTGATTTGAATATCGAGTTTTCTTAATCGTTTCGTCGCGATTCTCAGACCGGCGAAATCTTCTCAACGATCGCCGCAAGAATACTTTCAATATCGCAGCGCATAAAGTATGAATTATTTCTCTCTCTCTCTCTCTCTCTCTCTCTCTCTCTCTCTCTCTGTCTCTTACTACTATTTAATTCACTGCACCTCCATTAAAATTGTGAATTGATTTTCCGTATTTTTCAACCGCGATATAAAATTCAAATAATATGATTTATCTTCTTTTATTAATATTTATTAATTTTTATAATTATTTTTTAATTATATTTTAAATCAAATGTCATTTATAATTTAAAGAAATATACCAAAGGAAACTGCTTCCATATAATTGAAAACGGAAATGAATAATTTTAAATATTAACAATTTATAATTCTAATTTAAAAAGGCATTGTTTCCAACGACGCGATGGATTCAATTAAACACATTGTATTTCTTAAACCGATTTTATTTTAAAATAATTGAAATTAGTTTAATTATATCGACATAAGCTATCAATAGAATCTGCTACACTCTGTGGTTTGTAGTTTCAATCCCTTTTCTGATTTTTCCTTATTATTAGGCACTGATCTTTCAAATTAATTTTGCTTTAATATAATGTAATAGTCCATTGCTTTTGCGCGCTTTTACTGCATGAATCGTTACGTTTAATTTCCGAGAGCATCGTATTCCTGTTCCTTCATCTTCTGTTATTGTAGTAGTCGAGAGAACCGATTCACTCGACGGCAGAAACAGTCACAGCTGCGCCGACAGTTCGCTGCCGTATCTCTCGTTTGCCAGTTGCACACTTTGCATTATTTCTCGCTCTTTTTCCCCACGAAATGCATATTATCCGGCATGCTTATCCGGCCGATTGCTTTCACGTTTTCAATCATTTCTAAATACTCTTGTCTCTTTTTCCTTCTTTATTTCCTTTCTCTTTCTTCTCTTTTGAGAAAATCTACGCGCAAACCGGTATATCTCGTGAAGTTTAATAAAATGAGAATAGAGATGCTGTTTTTATCTCACGATACGATGTGAAATAATAGAGAATTTTTGGTACCTGTCCGTGGTATTACAGTCGGCGTGGCTGGAATTGCAACGGGTATCGAATCATAATCGGATGAGGGACGTAACTCGCGATTAACGAACACGAAAATTGGCACGGATGAAGAGCGTTTTTCGAATATTGTCAACGGATTGCAACGCTGTCCGCTCGATTTCGTGCAGACACGAGTACGGCAATAACATATGGACTGTCGGATGACTGAATTTATTCCTGTTATGAATTCATTGCGCGATTCATTTCGGTACGGTATGATCCGAGCGGAATATTTTGTACGGTAATCGAATTACCGATTCTGATTTCCTTCCTTTTGCTTTGCAATGTATCGCGAAGCTAACTCGCGAGTCTTGCAGCCAACGATGCAGCTTGCATTGTGAAGAATGAGAGCCGCACGAGAAGCATCAGAATCGAATCATCAATGATGCACGGCTCTTTTCCCCCGTGACATCGCTGCGCTTTGGCGTACTGCCAATCTCCGTTGCCACGGTGTTCCTTTCTTGCGAACCTTCGTAGTAATTTTCCATTCTTGCGATCGCAATATATGTCACGGACACAGCAAACTTTATTGCTTCGCGTTTCGAGATTCTTGTACAGTAAATGATTTCAAAATCATATTAATATTCATAAAGTTTCCGAAAAGATTAAGCATTAATATGGAATATATCATTATAACAAAAAGGTTTATCTCTATTTTTTTTTAAATTTCACATTATATGTGAATTTAAAAAAGAGAATAAAAATAAAATGAGAAATAAATAGATTATGTCTTTTTAATATTTTGTTTTAAAGAATCATCTTATGATAAAAAGTTATAAAAACTTGTAATAGGTATATACTAGCATCAGAATGATTGTCATTAATTTTATTTAAATAAAATACTTGATATAAAATAATTGAACAACATAAAATTAATTATTCGATTGATCGATAATGAAATTCACATGTGTGAAAGTACATGTGACACAACTCGACCTAAACTCGACCGTAAGGCCTCACATAAATCAGTATTATCTCCCATTAATGCGCTACTAGTGCGGTGGTAATGTTCATAGATACGCTTGTAATGAACACGCTACGCATCCTGTACGTTAATCCATGTAAAGAATATCTCATCTGTGTTATCAGTTGCACAAATCAATATGCATAGACATATCATATATATCTATATATTATATATATTATATATATTACATAAATTATATGTGTTATATACAAAGTATCTCACAATTATCACATTTCTTCTTAAGGACGTATTCTTGAGGTAATTTTGAGATGAAAATTCTATATGAAAATGTCGAGATTACAATAATGTTTTCAATTATAAGCTAATTTTAAGTGCTTATAAGTAAAGAATTATTTTACTTTTATAATCTCTATTATTATTTCTGGATTCTTTTGAACAATTTAAGACGAAAATTCCTATATGAAAAATATCGAAGCTATAATACTTTTTAAATTACTATCTTTATCCAATTATAATTCAAAAACTATTATAGTTTTGATATTTTCGTATTAGAATTTTCGTCTCAAAATTACTTCAAGAACACATATATAAAAAAAAATGCGAGAGTGAGAGACACCCTATATATCTATACACACACACACACACACACACACACACACACACACACACACACACACACACAAATAAAATATACATATGTATACGATAATAGAGTCTGTAACACGAATAAATTTAGTAAAAATTGAAATTGCCTGAATTGGTAATTTTAATTCTTGTTAGATATATACGTACCGTATATTTATATACATACGTATATAAAGATATACAATAATAAGATTGTTTACCTGAACAATAAAATTATTTATTAACTGAAAACTTTTGGCAACCACTTATACATATATACATTGTTAAAAATTTCATGAAATTTAATGTACTTTTAAGTTACACAATTTGAATTTAATTTCATGGCGTTACATTAAATTTATTTATAATTGAAAAATATATTTGCGTATATGTACATGAAAGTTAATGCATTTTTCATGAAACTTTATAAAATTTAATGTACTTTTCATAAAATTTTATAAAATTTAATGTACACATTTATTACATTTAAGTAACTACTATAACTTAGTTTCCTATTAAATTATTCATTATTTTTAATTTTGTTCATAATCACGAGCTTCATTTATATGTAAAGAGAAGCATTTCTAACAATATATACATACAGACATATGATATATGCGCGCGCGCGCGCGCGCGCGTGTGTGTGTGTGTGTGTGTGTGTGTGTGTGTGTGTGTGTGTGTGTGTGTGTGTGTGTGTGTGTTCTTATGATTAAGCATATATATATTTATGTCGTAGTTACATAATAGTTATTTTTTTCAGATATTGCTGTGAAGTTTCTGATAGTTTTCTGTCCAATTCCGGCGGATACAGAAAGTAAGACATACATTATATATTACACTATATATAAAATTGCATTTTTTACAGTTTTGTAATGAGTTTAAAAAATCGCATCTACAGAATGCCCTGAAATTCGCGATTCAAAATATTAAAAAAAGATTTTCAAAAAATAAGTAAAAAAGTTTTGTGTAAGTTTTTTTATTTCAAGCAATACGTTTTGAGATAAAAGAGTTTAAATATAGCTAATTACAGATTACGTTCAGACGGCCATCTGTCTATGAATCACATGTGTGGTAATAGACTACTATTTAAGCGCGTACTTATGCGTTCAAATGTAGTTCATATTTAATCGTAATCCGTAATTGATCATATTTAAACTGTCATTATTTTGTAAACTTTTGCGTAAAATAAAAATTTACAAATAACTTTTTTACTTAATTTATTAAATACTTCTTTACTGTAATTTTTTTTAACTTCTTTACTGTAATTTGTTTTAATTCGCAACATCCTTTCCATCCATTTCAGAACATCCTGTATATGTAAGTATTAACAGAGAGGCTAGCTTTGATGAACTTATGCTGTGGAAGCTACGAGCTTTCACATTGAACTATTTGGCGTGCGCTAGAAGTACTTTTTGTCGAAAATATCTTTGTGCGATCCAATACTTGCGTGGGTCGATATATCGATAGCTACATATTTATTTAGCAAATTTTTTGTAAGGGTGTGTAATATACGCGTCTCTAGCGCAGGGCTCTCTCGTTTTTCGGTCCGGTCGGTAAATAAATATTGGCTTTCGGCGACAAACGGGAGATACACCGTCAATTCGAGTATCTATCGAACAATATTTATTTAGAGTATCGATTTTGTTGTAGAATATTGGCTTCCTCGGCAGTAGCGATCGGATTTTATCGCTTTCTCTTCTCTCTTTTCTCTACATCGGTGTCGTTTATAAATCATGAACTTCCTTTGCTACTCTAAAACTTATGTATATATGATGAATAGTTAATATTACATAGTACCGGGAAAGTTCCCAAAATGATAGCGAGTGATATTCATAAAATCGGTTACGTAAAATCGGTACGTATTGTTATGTCAAGCAGTATTGATACGACGTTCATGCAAATGCGTTCCTAGCGACGTGATTAATGTGGACACAATTCGTATCGAACGTGGAAACAATAGACTGTTATTCTTGGTAGTTATTCAGATTGTCAATTATTTACTTGTATCTTGTTATCATTTCTAAGCACATAATATTTTTAGAATGTTATACATGAATGTTATATAAGAAAAAACTTTTCTTTATTTTAGTGAATATTTATTAAAATTAAAGAAATAAGATTAAATTTATTTCATTTGAATAAATATTAATCAAACTATAAAACTTCATCTTTCAATTATAGTAAATGAAAGCATTAAGATTAGAAATCTTAGATTTTCATGTTGAAGCTTCGACTTTAAAATTTATTAACAATAACTTGATAAATTTTAAAGTCGAAGTTTCAACATGAAAATAAATAAAGTATATTTTTTAACAATACAATTTCGTTTAATTTAATGTATAACTTGTAATACAGAATGTAAAAAATAATTAAAAATTTACACTTTATCATTTTATGAAAATTAATACTTGGTAGAAAGTTGCAATTTAATACATATTAATAATATTAATTATGTTATATTAAGTTTTACAAATTAAGAATAATTTTCTTTTAGAACTTGCTTGAAATGAATAAATATGAATAAATTGAAAAATTATTTATTAAAAAATAATTAAATTTCGATAGTCGTTGATTGAAAAAAAAATTAATAAATGATTTTCTTTATAAGAGGATAATATTCTTCTAATAAATCTGTGATTACTTATTTAAAAAAAATGTGTTCACAGTATGTTGTATATACACCCATGATTTATTAAAATTAAAGAAATTTTCTTATTTTTTTAGTATATTTTTTCTCAGTGTATATTACTGATCGTTTTTAATATTCAATAACATTCTAAGAATATTGTCTTATAGAGCAACGTTGATAATCTGTAAAATCATATAGTTAAATTTCAAGCAGCACTGAAATCGGTGTTTAAATCAACGTTCTTCTAATACGGTACATTTCACGGTGTACGTAGTTTTGTAGTCCTGTTTACTCTCAGTCGGTCTACTTTGTTACTGACAGTTCAACACGTACCACAACTACACCTATTGTATACTACACCACGTATATCATTCGAACGTGTCTAGTACAACATTTTCCCGGCTTGATGCTCCGTACGTGCGGCACACTCGCTTTACAGTCAAGTCGACTATGTTTTCTACTGTTCCGTAACGTCACCGGCGGCGATATAGAAGGCATCCAACAGGCTATATTTCACTGTCCCTCGATGCTTTCAATTAACAATATTTATTCGTACAGTGGAAAGTTTAGTTTGATTATAACGTTGCATCGCCTATACACACGCACGCACGCGCGCACACACACACATACACACACACACACACACAACATCGTGATCTATGCATCTAAATCTTACATCCTCTTTGTAACTACAGAAATCTGATTCACGTCCTGATTGGTTGCTTTAAGCAGTTTAATGCTTTCTACCTAAGCTGTCACGGCTGCAACAATGTGGCCGAAATCAGCTTACATTCACCGCATAAACTCACTGGACCGCAGGATCGATTCTGTCAATTAATCAAGCCGCTAGCTACGAGCGGTGATCTTAACCATGATCGATATCCTCTCGTGTTTCGTTCCTGCTTGACGCGTGTGAGATTGATTTTATTTCTCGACTGCACGTGATCCAATTTTGATGAATATCTCTCGGCGAATGATGGCCGCGGCGCCATCTCAATTTCATGTCGACTCCGGAAGTAATTTTAAATTAAACATTCGTCGCACTTGGTTTAATAAAGCTTAATGCACAGACTGTGTTGACAGCAACAAGTGCAAATTGCGTCGCCACGTATTACTGCGGCGACGACACGACCTATCCTCCGTTTGCCATTGTAATAATTCTCGAGTCCTTTCGCCGACTCCGCCTTTATCCATCTTTGTCGCGCCTGCACTAGTATTTCCAGCGAGCATACGACTATGGGATTTTCATGTAGCTTTGAGCATACGCGGGAACATCCAGGGGCCGACGGCACGTTTCATCGCCGTTGCAGTCGCCAGCGTTGTCGTTTTCGTCTTCTTAACGGTAGTCTCCTTAACCCGCGGGGCACGCTTAACCGCCAGTGAAGCTACGATAAAATAGCGCATTTTGAACGTTCTTATTCCCTCCCTCATATTTTGCCTTTCCTCGGGCTTTTCTTTCTCATCTTCTTTTTTTTTCTTTCTTCTTCCGCTTTGTTGGGCGCAAAGGCGTCGAACCGCGTGAAGAGGTTTAGCGGCGCGATAACGATAAGCAAAGTAGAAGTTTAAATGGACGTCGGAAGATGCAAAGGATACGGTCCACTGGAAACTCGAAAGGCAATGCTGACTTGAACCTCAGAGGCTCAGCCGAATCTCGAAGCGGGCCGACGCGCGAGATATTTATTTCGCTACGAACGTGAACGTAGCTTTTAGGAGATTGCATTCTGTTTGTTGCCCGAATTTATTGACTTTGATCCTGGCTGTGGCATTTTTCCGCTTAACCTCCACGTTGTTGAGCATGCGCAAGTGCACGAACGTAAATGTATAAGGCGAGGTATAAAGCCCCGATGAAAAATTTCATGACGAAAAATTCCATAATATATACCTTGCATGCATTTATATTAGTAATTCCCGCGATAAATCAAAGTCCGAAACACTTTAGCTCTTCAACATATGCACATGAAAAAGTAATCGAAATAATAATAAACAGCACTCTCAAAGATTGACGAGACTTCTGACGTCTTTATGACCTATATTTATAGTTACGTTTCTGCTGAAGAACTCGACTAAAACCTGTCTGGATACGAGTTATAGTTTGATAAATGGATCTCAAGAGTCAAAGTGATATTTTTAATCACAATTTAACTAAGAAACTTCAAGTTTTATTTTGAAACACAGCTCTGCTTTGCTTCTCGCGATTCAATATTAACTAAGAGAGAATTACGTATACATTATATATCAATAGTTTATAAATCTCATATAATCTCAATTAAATGTAAGAAAAATTGTGTAAAGTAAAAACGTAAAAAATAATTGGAAAAGAAATTGTGCTTAAACAATTTTAATAGTTTAAATATTCAACTCGAAAGTAAAACGATTTCTCACCAATAAAAAGACCGGATTTGAAATTTTATCTTTAAAAATAAAATTTTCCAAGTATTATAATTAAGAAAGACTAACAGAATATTACTCTCTTTTACAATTTTTTGCATTCTAAATGATGATGTTGGACAATCATTTCCTTGTATTATATTTCCTTGTATATGTTGTTTATTGAAATAGCACAGTACGTACTTTTTATTGTGGACATACCAACGACACATACGAGATGGACATATTGGCAGTAATAAATCTAACGTTTTAATTTATTTAATTTAACCTATTTAATGAATAAATTTTTTGCTTTGATTGAAAAAAATAAATGAGATAAAGTTCCGAAAACCTTTGATTTTGATGAAACTTTGTTCATCAAAAGCTTTATTTCGGATTCAAATAAAAGTATTTAAAAGGATTTTGGCGATTTCTATGACAAAGCCATTTTAAATAATATAAAAAATATGGTAAATGTTTACATTAATGGCAATTTCCGATTTTAATGATTTTGAAATATATATTAAAGGGAACAGATTATAGAATTCTCTTAATTCGAATGTAAGAGATGTGAAACTATGTAACTATTCTCATTTCGCATTTGTAAGCAAGGGGGCGATGTGAGGACTTCGCTTTACGTAGAAACTTGGAAACTCGTGTAAATCCTTCTTCCTTTAACTTCATTGAAATCGGTGTATGATTTCGTTAGTAATATGAACATTTACTAATCTTATCATTTTATCTTAAAAAGTCTTAGTTTCACATAGAAGTCACTGCTTTATTGATTTAATAGGACTTACGTCATCGATACATATTGCTACATCAATATCGCACTCATATATACACATAAATGTTCCTAATGGATTTTCGTATTGAATTAGATGTCCAAGTCTAATTCTAAAAACTCAGTTGTTTCTTCTTGTAATCTACTAGTCTGAAGTCTCCAATTTCGTAAGTAAAGATTGTAGAGCTTTTATATCAAGTAGATGTTATCACGACTTGACAGCTTTATATTGGATTAAGAAATAGTACCGATTTCAATTTAAAAGATTTTTTCTTGGCATAAATTTTACTTTGCTGGCATAAATTTTACTACAATGGAAAAATATATTAAATTTTAGTAAATTTGTTTGAATAGTTCTAAGTAAATATTTACTAAATGTAATATATATTTATTACTTGGTCTAAGAACCATTAATTTGTGATTTAACTATTATTTTTGTTATTGAATAAATATTTATTTATTCTAAGAAGATGTTTACTTATTATTCAAATATTTAGTATTATTAAAAAAATATATATGTAAGATTTAGTAATTTTTTCAGTGAAGTATTTGCACATATTTAATTCTGGAAAATGATTCTTAAATCTAGAAAAAAGTAATATATACAAAATTTCTTTACGAAAATCACTACGTTTAATATAAAAGAGATGAATTTAAGATCCCCTTAATTAATTATTATTTTTCCACTTTTTGACATCTCAGGAGCAGTAAAAATTCAGTAGGTTTAATAAATAAAAAGCTGAGATTTCTCGGGTCATTCGTCTTCTTGATTTATTAAGCACAATTTCAGTCTTTGATTAAAAAAATAAAACGGAAGATTAAATTAATTTATATATATATATTTTTTTTTCGATCAAAATGAAGATAAATTTGACTCTCTTTAGATAAATATTAGACATTTAACATTTTAAATGATGTTCAATGCTGTAATTTATAATAAAAAGGTCAGAATTTTAAAAGACCAAATTGTAATGTTAAATATATACAGTTTATTAAATCATAAACAATTCTAACATCAATAATTAAACGGATGTTAGAATTGTACATAATTTAATAAATTGTATATATTTAATATTACATTTGTTCATTTAAATTTCTAATTTGTTACATTACTATAACCATTAACTCGAGCTTGTATTATTAATGTTATTTTAAATGATGTTATTATTCAATTGTTTTTAAATATTTATTATATAAAATAAGTAATTTAAAATCTGCTCTACATAATACATACGCACATCAATTGTAACATCGATTTTAGATCAAAGTAACATCTTAATCAAGTTTA
>Ga0157363_1004182_pt1 | contig 13258 bp, 3 predicted proteins | sample AttsexASBM1_FD_111477 | JGI IMG/M metagenome (GOLD analysis project Ga0157363, IMG submission 111477) | Fungus gardens microbial communities from leaf cutter ant in Ribeirão Preto, State of São Paulo, Brazil - Atta sexdens ASBM1 | ecosystem: Host-associated > Fungi > Mycelium > Unclassified ...
GATGGGAGAAAGTAATGGCCAGCGATGGACAATACTTTGAATCATAAATGTATAACCAGTTTTTTACAATAAAGCCTCGAATTTCGGAAAAAAAACGGCGGAAGCAAAGTTGTACACCTAATAGTAAAAAAAGTTTAAAATATTAATTTTTAAAAATTATAGATAATGCATCATATTTCAAAGTTTTTTCATAGTTACAAGTTTTTTGCTGCACTATTTCGTTAAATTGTTGCAAAAGGTTTATTGTTTATTAAGGATTAGATTATATCAAATTTAATAAAGTATTCTTATCAATAGCTACAACACTTTCAAAATTCCCCGATTAGTGATAATAGTAATAAATGCCATAATAGCTCCACCAACATTCGTGTCTTGATAAATCTATCGAGATCACTGAATTTGAAGGCTCTCTACGGGACTCAGAAACGAAGAGTGCGAGTGCAATTTCTTGCGACAGCAATTTCACACGAAACGTCCGATGCGCCGGTTCGATTGGATTCTTTTGAACCGAAATCAAGTGGCCGCGCTACTTCGGCATTGCACCTTCACATAGCGGCGCCGGGAACATTGCTTCACCTAACCGACGTGAGAAGACACTGGACCGCACTTCCGGTCTTCGCACGTTGTTCGAAATACTCTCACACTGTCCTGCTTCATCTTTTATTTTACTCTTTCTGTACTGTTCTTTGACATCATAAATGTCAAGATGCATGACATGTGAATAATCGGATACTTCAATAATGGAATATTGGCTATTATAAAATCTACCTAAAGGCTTAGAATGCTAGAGATCCGAATTCGACTTCCGGTCGAGGTAATATTTTTTATAATAAATGAATTTAATTATAGATTTTCAAAATATTATATATGTAATAAATAAATTTTATTATAGATTTTCAAAATATTATAAGATTTCTTTAACGGATGCCTATTGAACATCAAAATTTAATTGTGATATTATTTCAGTAGTTTAGCTGCGTCTTTAACTTTGATTCGGCGCGCAGTTCAAAATGATTACAAGTGCGTGCATGCATGCGTGCGTGCATGCGTGTGTGCGTGTAGTCTTCTTGCTTGTGCTTTCACATGTATTATGATCTAATAAAAGATTTTTGGTTGTTATAATTTTTTTGAAGGAGACTCGATTATATTGTTCAAACTCATTATATTGTTCCTTATCCATGAAATGTATTTCTTTGAAAACAAGAAGATGATAAAATCTACAAAAATTAAACTTGGTTCATCGCCGAATGTGCGGTCAATCAGCTCGAGACTCTTTATTAATAAGTGTCATTATAAATTAACGTTAAAGTCAGAGACGCATTTTCAACACAAATGTTACAATTATTGGTGTTATACATTGATTGATAATTGTTGCGTTCCATTATTCACTACGAATACTGAAAACAAATAATTTCATTGATTGAGAAAATTTAGAGCCACAGTATATGAACAATCAATTTTCTATGTTAAAATAATACAGCTGAAAAAATTAGCGATTATAGATAATTACACTTGTTGTAATAAGACAGTAAATTTGTTAATAAAATAAAGATATGATTTTTTATGAAAGTTAATATACAGATTAAAAATTTTAACAAATATGCTAAGATGACGTATATTTTTGCTACCGTAATGAAGAAAAATCGCTAATATAACAATATTTTGTTATATTAGCGATTTTTATTGTAGCAAAGAATTACATGAATTGACATATTGATAATTGCGTACAAATATAATTTCTTTGTTAAATCATCAAATCTTTTTAATTACAAATGTTGAACTAGCGCAACAAACTATGGCTTTATTTAATCACCGATTCTATTTTTTTCTGTGCAGTGAATGCAGCCAGCGTATATAGTTATATTATAGCTGTTAATTTGCTGAAAAATGATGACAATCAAAACTAAAGACTAGATTATTTCGACTGTTATTAGAAGATCCATTTTAAAAGCGAATACTTGGAAAGAAAAAGGGAGAGAAAAAGGAAGAGAAAAATCGTGTTACTTATTCACGTTTTAAAATTTTTCTTAAGTGCAAAAAAATAATATGTGTATAAAAAAAGAAGAAAAAATAACATTAAAATTAAGAAAAATGGGAAATGGAAAATGAAAAGAATCGAAGTGAGACAGAAAGAGAAGAGAATACGAAGATCATTGATGATGGTAGTAGTCCTGGCATTGAGGCTCCATTGAATTTGTCGCAAATAAATAGACATTGTATATAACGCTGCCCGCCCTTTTTGCGTCGGATGACAGTGGTGGCGGCGGCGGCAGTGGGAGTGATCGGTCGATGTCGACGGACCGCGAAATCCACGTTGGTCGGCGCGGCCGTGATGCGAGAACGAACCAATTGAGAAATACGGTTCGAAACCGGGGATATAAACACCGAGAGAGAGAGAGAGGAAGGGGGAAGGAAGAAAAGAGAGGGGGGGGAGAGAGAGAGAGAGAGAGAGAGGAGAGAGGAGAGAGTGAGATAAAGATAAAAAACGATCGACGAACTGCACGTAACAGGGACGCGAGTTTCCTGTCGCTGATCCGTGCTCGTCTATCCCTATAGTCCCCTTCTTCATGTAGAATTGTGCGTTACCGCGATGCCTCTTTTTTTTATAGAAAGAAAAACTGAGCGATTTAATGTTTTAACGAGCTTTTTTCAAAGGCAAGTTGTCTGTTACGGTTTCGTAACGTAAATTTTTGGCCGCGAATAATGCGTATGATTGCAGAAAATATAGTAGTTAGCGAACTTGCGTAGAAATCATGGAAATTCATGCGAAAAAAATTTTCCCGCAAAATAACATTTTGCGCAGCGATCTGATTATTACATGTTTAATAATATTAATAATACTGTCGTTGTGTGTGTTAATAATACTAATAAAAATAAATCAAATAAAAATAAAAAGCCTTTGAGAGCCAATTCTAGATGTTGCGTTTATAATTTATTGTATATAATAATTAATTAAACAATCCATGGCTAGGATCTTCTTCAGCACTTACATTAAAAACATAAAATATACACAAAATTGATTAAACAATTAAATATACATAATTGAATCATTAAATTGTTTAAGATTATAAAAATTATTTTATTCGTTATTATGTGAATTGTGAATAATATGTATCTGAATGAAATAGTTAACTCGCATTCATATTCAATAATGTCCATTAAATTTCCAAATATATTAAATAATAAAACATGGCTGTTTAAAGATGAGCATATCATGTGATTGACAGTTTTAACGCTTATCATGGATCTAATGAGATCAAGCAACAATACAACAAGGCACTCGATAAATTAAAAAAAAGAGGGAAGCTTCAAATCTTGAAAATTAAAGTAGTGTATAAGGGATTTAAAAATTCCATGTTACTTTGTATGTAATTTTTTTGTTTATATATATAATAAAAATCATTTCAGATATTAATCGTTTGTTTAAAAAGCTTTCTTTTTATCTAGAATTTCGTATAATATCCTAATCAAAATATTGTATGCAAATTTTAATCTATGCTCAGTAATTACGGAATGTTGTTTCATTTTTCAATTAATATGGTTCTTAATTCTTAAACTCTTTAATTCTTATTTTTAATATTCTGCTGGTTTGATCCACATAAGATGCATCGCAATCCTTGCAATTAATTCTGTAAATAATGTTATGAGAAAATAAACTAGGCGTTTATTCTTGAGTACTTTGGTAAACTATATAGCTTATTAATTCTCCCCGTGTATGCTATTTGTACCATCGAATCATTCTTAAAAAAATTTTTTATTTTCTCAGATAGATTAGTTATGAGATAGAAAAGTATCTTTCATGACATCTTTGTTCCGATTCAAGAATAAACCATTTGCAATGTTATAGAGCAACGAAAACTCTGTAATTATCACAAGAACTTTGTTAAAAATATCGAATTAACAACCAACTGATTTAACTCATATTTTGTCTGCTAAGATCCTCTTTGAGTTCTTGAGGTTGAAAGAATGACTTATTTTTCAATTATTTCTAAGATAACTCCGATAAATACGCCGCGCTGAGATTTACATTGCAGAAGTTAATAAAAAATAGAAGGAGTGGGGATAATTTTCCCGCAACTACTTTGTTGTATACATGCTTTTATGTTATATTAGTATTGTGTTATGATTTCTTACTGTTAATGAAATTATTGTGAGTATTGTGAGTATTGAATCGATTTGTCACTGTATTGAGTAGCACTATCATAAATTATAATCTACATAAAATGATTACTGTAAGACTTGCAAAGACTTAATCGTCATTTCGTGATATAGAGACATGAGTAGAGAGACATAGTAACGCATGTTGTATAACAAAATATAAGTACTTGTATTCTTTGTTTAGTTTATTGTCTTGTGTATCTCACCTATTTGAGATATACGGCATTTTTAGCGGGCGGGATTTATGCTCAAAGGGATTTATACAAAATGGGCAGATTGAATTTAGTGCACTAAATGCAATAAACGCATTACATAAAATATGTACCTTATGTTACACCACTTGTAATACATGTGAAAGGATTGTAATTATTATTTATTATTTCATATACATATTTATCATTTTCTTATTCCTTAATAAAACTTTATAAACGTATTTTGTAAGTTATTGTGTCATTTTACGACTTATTTATATGCATTATTTGTAAATTTTTTATGACCGTACATATTTCCTATGAGTAGCCATATATCTCACTCCTATGGGATATATGGCAAAAATACAAAGGTTTAAAAAAGTTCATTGTTTAATACAAATATTTCGGATTTCCAATATTTTTTCAAAATAGTAGTAGTACAAAGTTTTTTATTGATATAGTTCGTTTATTTTAAATAATAAATAATATTTGATAAATTAAGTTTTTGATAAGTTCGGCTTATATATCGAAGTTACCCACCTCTGTGAAGTTGGCACTTCATTTTTCAAAAAATGAAATTTTGATCAAAGTTCCGAATGCACCCCGAAGAGTTCTGGAATTCCTGCCCAAAATTAAGAATAGTTCCGGTGAATTAATATAAAAAAAAAAATTTAAAAATTTGGGGTGCTAATTTCATAAAACGAAGAACGAAAAATCGCGATATCTTCTAAACCATTAAATCTAGCACCTTAAATGATAATAACTTTTGATAGAACTCTTGGGGTGCTATCCAGAACTCTCAACAAAATTGCCGTAATGTTAAAAAAATTTTTGTCCCTCAGATGTGACAGAATCAGATATTCAAAAAATTATCGATATTATCGATATCTTTTAAACCGTTGGTCCTAACGCTTCGAGCGTTAATAACTTTCGTTAGAACTCGTAGAGTGCTAGAAGTCATTAGAACATTTGCGAAAAATTCCAGTAATAAATATTAATATTAACATACTTTTACAAAACGGTCTTTCGGCACTGCGAAACGCTATACTGGACACTAATTACGATAAAGCCTCAACATGAAGAAATGCCATGAAAATGTTCTCGAAAAATTTATCTTTCAATCGCATTTACTCATAGATTGCAGTGTCTTTACGGATGGACATATGCTGCTTCCATTGATATCGAGAAAAAGAGTGCGGCACTTGGATCTATATCCAAAAAATTGAACATGAATGATAACAATTATATTCTAGCTGGTGTAGTATCATATCATCAATATGCCAGCGACAAAATAACGGGCACTATACAGCATTCGTATATGACATTCAATGATATTATATGATGATATGATGACTAAGCAGAAAACAGCATCAGATAATGAAGAAATAGCACCACATTTAATCATATATATCATAGTAGGTACACAGAATTGAAACTATATACAAAGACAGTTAAAAACATTTTTAACAAATTCAATAGTTATCAATCAATGATTTCAATCACATTCTACCAAAATCACAATTCATCAGACACATTCGATCATGTCAGACAAACACGCGCGTGCGCACGCACGCATGCACACGCAAGCACGCGCACACACAAGTTATTAACGCTCAAAGTTATTAACGCTAGGACCAATAGTTTAAGAAATGTCGCGATTTTTCGTTCGTCGAATCGAAAATTTCTAACACCCGAGGAGTGAAAATTTTTTTAAAGTTCTGGCAATTCTGTCGACAGTTCTGGGTAGCACTCCGCGAGTTCTAACGAAAGTTATTAACGCTCGAAGCGTTAGGACTAACGGTTTAAAAGATATCGTAATTTTTTGAAAATCTGATTCTGTCACATCTGAGGAACAAAAATTTTTTTAACATTATGGCAGTTTTGTTGAGAGTTCTGGATAGCACCCCAAGATTCTATCAAAAGTTATTATCATTTAAGGCGCTACGTTTAATAGTTTAAAAGATATCGCGGTTTTTCGTTCTTCGTTTTGTGAAGTTAGCACCCCAAATTTTTTAATTTTTTTTTTTTATATTAATTCGCCGAAACTAATCTTAATTTTGGGCAGGAACTCCAGAACTCTTCGGGGTGCATTCGGAACTTTGACCAAAATTTCATTTTTTGAAAAATGAGGTGCCAACTTCACAGAGGTAAGTTATCTTCTATAATTTTTTCAAATTCTGTTTTGACTATATACCATATATATATATATATATATGTGTGTGTGTATATGTCTCTTAAGATGAGTTCGAGCTACATTGGGGGTGGAGAATGAATCAAAGGTACAAAAAAATTCTTATACTATTTTGAGATGCTCGCTTTCGTGGCGCGGCTTAATCGCATTTTGGCTTAGACATTTCCTTTTCTAATTCGAAAACTATAGCGAGTATCTCAAAATAGTATAAGAATTTTTTGTTCCCTTTGATCCATTCTCCACCTCATTGTGACTTGGACTCATCTTAAGAGACACCTTGTATATATATATATATATATATAAAACTTAAAGAAATTAAGCTGTTTTTTTTTAGAAATCTTGCACATGAACAATCAGAAGAAACTGATAGACGGAACAACACCGTAAAATTATAAAATAGTTTACAGTATTTAATAACGGAAAATAATAAATAATAAATTAAATACCATATGATTAAAAAATTACTGTCGATAGCATTTTATCTCTTTAAATTAATTAATCAAACTCTATAGGAACTCTGTATGAAAATCAATAGAACACGTGCACATCACTCTAGATCGACGCAAGCAATTCGTGAGCAGTACTCGTGGGACGACAGTTAGAACTTAGGAATTACGGGAAAAGTTTTATTGACCGGAACGAGCAGCGACGCACGTAATGACGCGACATTAACATCTGCTTTGATTAAGTATCTGCGATTTAATCAAATCGACCGTTGCGCAAAGTTTGTCGTCTCTCTGTTGCGCTCTTGAGGATTCGGACGTGGCCCGACTGCGCGAGTCAATGCGCCGCGATTCACAGCATTCCTCACAATTTACCTAATAGCACGTCGCTAGAATTCTGATGGCCATTATCATCTCACAAGGGTGTCCTCGAAATTCGCGGCTTGTACGAGCGTACCCCGCTCGATTTGTGGCCCTCGTCATAATTAGTAACTGCTTCTAATGCGTTGCACTACGTGAAGTAGCAATTGCAAGAAAAGTTTGGATGTAAAAGCTACAAGTGAAATAATGACGTACGGGATTAAATCGTCAAGCATTAGTTCGCGAAAAAGGTTCGTGTTAACTTTGGATAGAGGAAATTATTTCTTTTTTACGAATTGGAGATGTCAATTTTTTTATTTATTTTATTTCTATAGATAAACAAATAAAATGAGGCTCGAAAGAATCTGAATATATAAAATGAATATATGAAATATATAAAATGAGAATCAAAAGAATTAGTAAAAAATATAAAAAAGCCCATTAGAGCTATTCGACCCTACATCAGCTACTCGGACGCACAGAAAACTTTATTCTCATGTAAATGTAACAAAACAAATCAAATATAAATGTTTCGATTGGGTTCTTATCATAAAAAATATAAATCTAAATTACAATATATAAACGCAAATCCCAAGATGATGATTCTGACAATTAGCTCCAAGATAAGATCCCGACAATTTAGCTTATTCTTCTTTATTCAAATGCTAAATTAGCTATGTAATGAATAGCCAAATGATTATCAAAAATATTAACTTATACAATAATAATATAAAAACTTACATAAAATAAAACCGGAATCAAATACATTGCGTCAAAAAGTAGGATCACGTCGCTCATTGTCAGATTTGCTACAGTCATTCAAAAGAAAAAACGAAAAATGGACAATTAAAAAATTATTAAAATCATTAATCTGAATTTTAATTTTATTAACTTAGTTTCACAAGTGTTTCTCGCGACTCAACTTAAAAATCTTGTGGTGTCGACAGTCAAAGATGAAATGAGAATCAAAATAATAAAGTCATGTAGTTATTGAAATAAAAATAAAAATAAGAACAAAGGAGGGAAACAAATTCATATTTAGTGAGTCTAATAATTATGTATCATTCTGTAAATTCAAACTCTGTTTCTATTGCTTTATATGGATTTTCGAAATCAGTCTTTTATTAAGCATCCTTTCCTCGCCTAATATCTTGATATTTTTTCAATCAAAATCATGCTGATGACTGTATTCTGTTATTACGGAATGCTGTATAGTGTTCCAATTTATGTGATTTCTATTCATTTATGCGTGTTTTCAAACCTATTTGGCCCACATATGATGCTTCACAATCTCGACAATCCATTTTGTACAACGTCTGTATGAGATAACTTGGGACAAACGTCTTTATGATCCCTGATGAATCCCCTAAGATTATTAATCCTCTTATATGTCATGTGGAATTTAGATGTACTGGGACAGTGAATGAATTTGTTTACGACTTCGTGACATTGTTTCTCCCCTTTATTCTTATTTTTATTTTTATTTTAATAACTATGTGACTTTATTATTTTGACTCTCATTTCATCTCTGACTGTCGACACCTTTATGTTGAAACGCGAGAAACGCTTACATGTAAGTTAATAAAATTAAAATTCAGATTTTAATAACTCTAATTGTTTGTTTTTCGTTTTTTCTTTTGAATGACTACATAGCAAATCTGTCAATTTGATGAACGATGTGATTCTACTTTTTGACGCAATGTATTTGACTCCGGTTTTATTTTATGTAAGTTTTTATATTATTATTGTATAAGTTAATATTTTTAATAATCATTTGGCTATTCATTACAGCTAATTTGGCATTTGAATAAAGAAGAACGAGCGAAATTGTCGAGAATTATCATCTTGGGATTTGCATTACTTATGTAATTTTAATTAAATTTAGATTTATAATTTATATCGATAAAGATCCAAATTGAAAGGACGAAACATTTATATTTGATTCGTTTTGTTACATTCACATAAGATTACATTCACATGAGATAGAAAGTGTTTTCTGTGCATCCGAGCAGCTGATGTAAGCTCTGATGGGCTTTTTTATATTTTTTACTGATTTATTTCTATAATTATAATAATAAAATTCTGATACACTAACAAGGGCAGGAACATAAATAGAAATGCGCCTTTGAAATACAATTTATTGTAAATGATAGTCCATACATTTTTGTCCATACATACACTCGGGGGTAGTTATTTAATTTTTTTTATATAAATGATCACGTGGGATGCTTTTATACTGTAATTAAAATCACTATCATTAATTGCTATGTATTATTGATTGCTATATATTATTGATTGTTTTCTGAATCATTTGAGAACATTATAGAATACTGATTTGATCGAACTAATGATTTTTTGAAAAAAGTACAATAAGTAGAAACAAAACATTAACAAATAAATATTAAACAGAGTAAGTACGTGGCAATAATAATATTATGACAATATTTTTAACAAAGATTTTAATTAATGTAATATTTTTTTGATAAAATTACATATTTAAAAGTTTATAAAAAATAGTTATTAAAAAAGGAAAAAAACATTGATATTACATATTACAATAATTCATATTTTTTGCTACTGAGGTATAAAAATACCTAGGGGTCCCGAATTAAAAAAAAAAACTATTAGGTTTAAATGTTGGCATAACAACACGTTGGATCACGACACGGCAATAATCCGCAAACCTTTCGGCACCTTCGATCAATCAATTTATTTTCTGATGCATACAGTATAATTGTACATATGTATATACAGTTAAGATTAATGTAAATTCAGAGTACTAGTCAATACTACTATCCTGCATTGCCGAGGTATGAAAATGCATTACTTTAAACATTTATATTATATATGTATATTGAAAAAAAGAGAGAGAATCGATTGATCCTGGAATATTATATAATTCTTAATTGTTTTTTAAATTATCTTATTCTGCTTGATGAATCGTTTTTCATTTCAATTTCAAAATTTTTATATTTATTGCTAATTTTTGATAGGACTGAAGATTCTGAAAGATTTGCAATTCTCTCTCTCTCTCTCTCTCTCTCTTTCTCTCTCTCTCTCTCTCTCTCTCTCTCTCTCTGTCTCTGTCTCTCTCTGTCTCTCTCTCTCTCTCTGTCTCTCTCTTTCTCTCTTTCTCTCTTTCTCTCTGTCTCTTAATATGGACATAAGGAATTGCCATTTGCAACAAACCACAATTCAAAAACATATTTTCATTTCTGATTCTCTTCTTATAAATATTTATTTGCAATGTGTATTGTGTAAAATTTATTCTAGTAATTATTATGTAATAATTTCGAACCTAAGAGATGCGATAATTAACATTTATTCTTTAATGTGTGATACATTTATTTACTGTGTGCTTTCTGAACTATATAAAGTTACAATAGATAGAAATATCTGTATAATACCGATGATAAATTTTCTAGGCAAAAAGAAAATGGATTTGTTTATCATACGTGGTAATTAAACAGAGTCAATTATTGCATTCATTAGGTCAAATTAATTTGTATTTGCGCGAAATATATTGCAACAGGTATATGAAATTATTTTTATGCAATATTTGTTTTATTATCGTTTTTTTTATTCATGTTTACTAACTCTCGCAAATGTAGTTTTACTATGCCATCCATTGCATTTCGATGTCGCATGCAAATTGACGAGTACAAAAATAAAAATTACTCATATCATTAGCCATCAACAGATGCACCTAGCGTGAAATCGAAGATAACAACGTGATTTATTTATGCTCATGTAATCAAAAACTCGCATATATCAACTTTTACATTCGAAACAATATTCTGATTTCAAATTATATGTTAAAAAACGCTTTTTCTATTTTTTTTCAGAAATTACGTTGATAGAAGTGACGAATAATATTAGATTTCTCTTTCTCTCTGAAATTTGTGAGAGAGGAGAGGAGAGAGAGAGTATGAGAGGGGGAGGGAGGAGGAAGGGAAGGGAGGGGATTTTCATATACAATCTTCATGCGATTAGCAATTTAAGTGAGTCACAGTCTGGCAATCAGGGAACGCTTATACTCGAGGCTCGCGATTCGAGGTGTCGAACTTTCGAGATAGACTTCCGTTTTGTGCGACTCTCCAGGGTTTGTGGGTACATTCCGCCTTTCTCACGAAAGGCCGCCAGCTCATATATTTCACGGCAGCGCGCAGTAACTAACAATTCGTAGTTTGCGGCTCGCCGCTATATTTTCGTCAGTTCATTCCCACGCGGCACTCAAGAACCGCCGATTTATTGCCTAGGTCTCCTTTGCTCTTTCTTCTTTTCTGTCTCGCCGACGTCTGGACTCCTGGCTTTCTCCGTTAACGCGTAAAATCGCCTCAGGTGTCCGATTATTCGGGGATAATCACGTTCGGGATAAGACAGGAGAGTGAATAAAAATTGTTTTCTCTTCTGTTTGTTTTGTTTAATGAATGATTACACTTAACAGTTTAAATAATCACTTATTAGCGCTTAAGGGGAACTTTACGTTTGAGGGATCAAAAAATCGATTTTTTTAAATTATTTTTTTGGAAAGCTAATAGTTTTAAAAATATCTCACAGAGACATTTTTTGAGAGAAACGAAAATTTCCAAGATATACGAGATAAAACGTAGTGTTGGGACCACTTCATTGATTCAAATAGCGTGTGCCGATTGTCATAATCAGCGCTCGCCGATTATATTCAACTTTTCGATAGCATTTTAGAACATTTTTATTCTATTAAGTTCTATTAGAACTGTTTTTAATAATGAATCGTTAAATTCATTGCTAAGAGACGTTAAATCATTGACAGGATGTTTACTCCTAAACACATTCACTCTGATAAAATAGTAGAAATCGCAAATTTTCTAGCAGTTTGTATCTTTAATGACGGATCTTTAATTACATAAATATGATTTGGCTTTTTCGCAAGACAAAGTCTATCTCAAGCGGAGTATCGTCCAGAAGCTCAAAGAATTGCTATTCGAGAGGAGAGAGCAACACAAAATGATTTTTATAAAGTAGAGGAAGATGTCTTGTATGGTCCTAGAATAGATGAGTTCAAAAATTTTGACATATTATAGCAAAAAATGTTTCTTATTATAAAGCGTTTTTTTGAAACTGTATTTTCGAATACATGTGATCATAATTCCAAAAAACTCATTATAGTCCTACTGATTTCTATTTTTACGATTATACTCAGAAAATGTCATGTCATTATTGCTTGAACTAGAATTAATAGTCTATGTTAATTTTTTTTTATTTTTTGGAAAGTCAAATAGAGGACAAAACTGAACAAAATTCGATTTATTTGTTCAAACTATCAGTATTTTGAAAACATGCATACGATATTAATTATTTTAATTTAGGCGAGAATTACAAGTGTACTCATTAAAAAAAAGTTCCATTTTTTTGCTTTCAGACCTACGATACGACTTGTATTTTGATCACCGTTTGACCGGTGTAGGTCTAATTTTTAGTGCCATTTCATTACTACTCTATAAAAAGTTAACATTACAAAAAATATTTTTTTATATGTACATTATAACTTTCTATTCATTAAAATAATTCTCAAAAAATGTCTTTAAAATCGGCTCTCAAACGTAAAGACTCCCTTAATATGTGATATTAGTGTTGGCATAAAAAAGTTGCAAACACGGATAATCTTGTATATATCAAAACCGAATACGTTATCTGTATAATAGATAGGATAGAGCAAGGCTTTTTCATCTATTGGACAAGCAATAATGTTTATGTTTTTAAACAGCGCAAATTCAACATTTAAAGATTTATGTAATATAATTAGTGAGCATGTTGCAAAAAGAAAAATAGTTTACTGTTATAGTTAAAGCTTTTGTATTATAACTGAAATAGAAATTGACGGAATAGCACTGCTCTATCCATAAGCATATACAATATAAAATTATATATAATAA
>Ga0157363_1004183_pt1 | contig 13257 bp, 18 predicted proteins | sample AttsexASBM1_FD_111477 | JGI IMG/M metagenome (GOLD analysis project Ga0157363, IMG submission 111477) | Fungus gardens microbial communities from leaf cutter ant in Ribeirão Preto, State of São Paulo, Brazil - Atta sexdens ASBM1 | ecosystem: Host-associated > Fungi > Mycelium > Unclassified ...
ACGCTGTGTTCGAAAATCACCAATAGTATGGGTCTGTGACAGACTGAGATAGACCTTCAAGTCAAACAAAGCCACATTGACCCTGTAAATCACCATTTTCCAAAAGTTCACGAGTCTACATGCTATATACACATTCCACACTCTCCGACCTCTAATAGCCTGTTAATCATTTTTAGCTGTGCCACGCGCATTTCATGCTCTCCCGGAGCTCAGCTTTTTACAGTGTCCTTCGTTCGGAAAGTCATTTGGTTCTCCCCCGTCGTCAGGTCCACGTATCATCAAGAAACATTCGCGATTCCTTCCCCTCTGGACCAGGACAAGGTTCACAGACCATATCTTCGTCTCATCCCTTGGATCCCTCAAACTCTACTCCCTCGGGTTCGAACCAGGGACCTTATCCTAGTTTGGGATTTAACTCGACCGCGTCCGGTTCTCAACATGGCAACACAGCTGTTGAGACATTGAATAGTTCCGGTGTTCCCACTCCTTATGTCTATTCGAAACCGTCACGACCTGCTTATACCAACCCTCCTTTTGATACATATGGTTTCTTCAAGGCTTTAGAAAGGACTTTTCCGACGCCTACGGCTCAGAGCTTGATGCGTGCAACTCGAGCTTTGCTTGTTGATCGAATTGGAAAAGTGAAGAATGAGGCATTGAACATGAAGGATTTAGATAATGTAAGTTGGTCGGCTTTCGAAAACTTTTGTTTATGTTATATCATCGTCTTTTTGACCACAGCTGGGTGTTTTTTTTTTTGGTGTAGCAAGCTTATCTCTTTCGTGCTGCGTTATCAGAACTTCGAGCTGAATTGTCTATGATTATCAAGAATGAGTCTGCTGCTATCAACTCGGCCACTGCTGCTCTTCGTCGAGATGTGGAACGGTTGGATGTCAAGATGAAAGAGGATGTAACTAGCCTTAAACATGAGTATGGCTAATCTGTTTTTTTCTTCATACTCGATCGATTCCTGAATTTGAGGTCCAGGATACAAATGGAATTAGATAGTAGAAAGAATGAAGCAAAGGCGGATCTGAAGCAACAGGACATTACCATTGAGGTGCCAAGTTAATATTATTAATGAGTATTTAGAACTGACGAGCTACCCCTGTAGGAGCTTTTGAACAAGTCAATTGTAGACATTAGTGACTTGCGCACTGTGGTTGAGGAGAATAAATGGGAGAACATGCGGCGTGCAGTTTGTAAGCGGGAAATTTGGTCACCCTTTGATGGCGTTGTGCTGACTTCCATAGTTACTCTGGCGGGATTTGTGATTGTGATTGTGATTGGCATGGAAGTACGGCCGAAACCCAAGCCCAATCCATCTCCACTGCCTCGTCACGACTCTGGTCCTCCTAGGCAGATTAAGTGTTACAATGCTGAGGCTGAATGACATGTACATAGATATACGGCGCCCAATCTCGCTTAGCTATAGCTATGTCGGCGGTTGTATTATACAATTGGCCTGGGAAAGTTAGATACCACTATCATATACACATATACACACATACATATGGACTACTACTAGAGCATTCATTTCACATTGAGCTTATTTAGGTCGGTGGCAAGTTGTTGAATTGCATTCGAGCTGACGATATTACTTCCATTTGGCTGGTCAGCGATAAGTTCGGAGGAGCGCCCTGTGTTTATGAGATCGGCATTCGCCGCGGCGGCTTGAGGGGCGGCAGGTTGTTCCTCATCCTCATCTTCCCAGTTGTCTCTGACGGGATCGTCGTTGGAAGCATTGACCTTCTTCTCCTCCTTCTTCTCCTTACGTTTTGCATTCTTTTTCGCGCTCTTACTTAGGGATTTAGATTGAGAAGAGGGCGCAACCCATCCGACGATATGGCCCTTTGGAAGGGCGTTAGCCTCCATCTGTAACTGTTTCGAGCCTCTGAAGAGTTTGGCATCTTCTTGAGGGACATAGCCCGGGCGGACTTTGTGCTGTTTACGGACACTGAACGAATGAGGATGTGGTAGGGATTTGGGGTGGAGACAACGTACGATCCATCGGCACGTCTGGATTCCGGGATGACTCTCTGGAGAGTGTGGGGATCTGTGATGATACCCGCATTGGATTTCTCGGGGTTGATGGGAGGACGCGACATGGCAGAGCGGTGGTGACACTGTGTCACGTCACAATAATATAATATATCTCAAAGTGGGTCGTGAACCGGCAGCCGGCCGACGAGGGTGCGCTGTGTCGATCTGTCGATCAGGAGCATCCGGCGAGGGCGCAGAGCACCAGTCCAATTTCTCTTTTAAACCCCCCAGCCCAATGGCCAACCCACTCACATGGCTTTCCTTAACATCCCCGTCTTTGCTGGTCAGGGCTCTGCTGCTGCAAATTCTCCTGCTGCCCGTACTCAGGCCCTCAGCGACGCCGCCTCCTCAGCGGGCTCTCTTCTCCTCGCCACCTGCTTCCAGGCATTCCACTGCGAGCTTTCTTCTCTTCCTCAGTCTCTCGTCTCGGGAATCGACCTCAGCGATTTCAGGAACAAGAACGACTTGCTACATATTCCAGCAGAAAGATATCTCAACAACCCCATCATCACTGGCACCACCCTCTTCCTCCTCCAGTCTCTCAGATACTTGGCCTATGTCGAGTCTTCCGCTGCTGCAGAAGACTCCCTCACACCCTTCAGCGATATTCTCAAGGGTAACCTCGAGCACCATCTCGGAATCCTGGGTTTTTCCTCTGGCGTTCTTCCTGCTGTGGTAGCCGCAACCTCCTTCAACATGATCTCTTACATTAGCCGTTCAGTAGAGGTTTACCGTCTTGCCATCTGGATCGGCATTCGAACACAGCAGTACAGGCATCAGACGATCCTTGACGACTCTCCTGCACCATGGAGCCTTGTATTCTTGGGCTTGGACAACAAGTCCGCGGAAGAGGCTATCACTGCTTTCAATTCGGTGCGCATATTTTTGTCTTTACATTATCCAACTATAACCTAACATACATATCCCTACGATAGCATGTACCTTTGGCTGTCACCGCGGTTTTGGACCACAAGTCCGTCACCATTTCTGGTCGTCCTGATGTTCTCGACGCCTTTAGTCGTTCTGTTCCAGCTTCTGTTACTATCCACAAGACCTCGGTCGACACCCTCTATCACTCTTCTCTCCACACACACACTTTGCGTGCCCAAGTTCTCGCTGATGTCACTGCCCGTGGCATTGCTTTCCCTGAATACGCCGACGTCAAGGTTCCCATCCGCTCGACATATACTGGTTCGATTCTGACCAAGAACGATATCGGCTCTTTGGTCGAAGCTGTCGTTGACATGATTCTTACCCAACCTGTCAACTGGGACTTGGTCACCGACCAGGTCATCAAGGCCGCACCTTCTGGCAAGAGTGTCCGCCTCCTCAATCTTGGTCCTGGTACTGGTCTGACTCGGAACCTCGACCGTGCCTTCCCCCGTAATTGTACTTCTTACATTGATCTCAGTGCGGGTAACCCTGGAAGGAAGATCAAGCCAAAACAAGACCCTATCGCGATTGTTGGGATGGGCGTCCATATGCCAGGTGCTCGCAGCACTCAGGATTTGTGGCGTGTTCTGGAACAAGGCATCAACACAGTCTCTGAAGTGCGCTTATGCCGTTATCCATCATTTTTATTACCTTACGAAAATTAAATATAACAGGTTCCTGAACACCGTTTCAGAGTGTCTGATTATAACAATCCAAAGGATCCCAAGACAAAACGACAGATGAAGGCACACACGGGCAATTTTATCGACGGTGTTGATGAGTTTGACAATAAATTTTTCAAGATCAGCCCTCGCGAGGCTAGAAGCATGGATCCCCAACAGAGGATCCTTCTTCAAGTGGCCTACGAAGCTTTGGAGAATGCCGGCTATGTCCCTGATTCCACCCCTACTTGGCAAAGCGAGACGGTCGGATGCTATATTGGGGTTGCGACTCATGATTATTTACAAAACCTTCGTGATGAGATTGATGTCTACTATAGCACAGGTAATGTTTCTCTCGTTTGCTTTGATATAGTTCAAGTCACTCATCTGTATCCTTATTAGGCACCCTGAAAGCTTTCCTCAGCGGTCGAATCTCATATGCTATGCAATTGAGTGGTCCATCAGTCGTTGTCGATACTGCTTGCTCTTCCTCTGCGGTTGCAATCTATCAAGGTTGCCGAGCGATCATGAATGGTGATTGTTCCGCTGCCATTGTCGGTGGCGTCAATGTCATTTCTAGTCCTGATGTGAGCCTGTTTCTCACTTCTTTTGATGCATAGTAATGTTCTATTTTTAGATGATGCTCGGACTTGACCGTGCTCATTTTTTGAGCTCCACTGGTCAATGCAAAGCTTTTGACGCGTCGGCAGATGGTTATTCTCGTAGCGAAGGTTGCGGTATCTTTGTGTTGAAAAAGCTTTCTGACGCAATTGCGGAGAATGACAGCATCCTTGGAGTTATCCGTGGTATCGAGGTCAATCAAAGCGGTCTCGCGCATTCCATCACCCATCCCCATGCCCCTACCCAAGCTATTCTTTTCCGCTCTCTTTTGGAGAACGCCGGTGTCGAGGCCAATCGCGTTAGCGTCATTGAAGCTCATGGTACAGGCACTCAGGCTGGTGACCCCAACGAGCTCGAGAGTATCCGCAGCATCTTCGCCATCAAGCGTGAACTAGAGAACCCTTTACACGTTACCTCTATCAAGGCCAACATTGGTCACTTGGAGGCGGCATCGGGCTCTGCTGGACTCGCCAAGCTTCTTCTTATGCTCAAAAATCGCACTATTCCCCGTGTCGTGTCTCTCAAGAACCTCAACCCGCTCATTACCCCTCTTGCATCTGACAATACCATCATCGACACCGTTCAGACGGAATGGAAGTCTTTCGAGGGACATACCCGTATGGCAATGCTTAACAATTTTGGTGCTGCTGGTTCCAATACTGCTATGCTTCTTGAGGAATTCTGTGCTGCTGAACGTTCCGAGCCTCATGCTGGCCTTGCTTATGTCTTTGGTCTTTCTGCAAAGACAGAATATGCATTGGAAGAGCTTCGAAGACGTTATATTGATTGGTTGGAGGGCTTCAAGTCTACTCCCAATCTGGCTGACATCGCTTATACCATGACCGCTCGTCGTTGGGTCTATGAACATCGTATTGCAGTCCAGGCCAGCACCAAGGAGGAGCTCATTGAGAAGCTTGGAAAGGCCTCTCCTGTCCATGTTCAAGGCGCATCTGGCAAGGTCATTTTCGTCTTCTCTGGCCAGGGCAGCCAGTACCTCGGTATGGGCAAAACCCTTTACGAGATCTCCAATTTGTTTAGAAAGCATATCGATGAGTGCCACCGCTTTTTGGTTGGTTCTGGCTTCCCTGGAGTTACTCAAATCCTTTTGGCTGGGGAGGGAGGTAGTGGTTTGACGAAACTTGAAGAGTTTGAAGCTTACCAGGCTGCAATCTTCTCTTTGGAGTATGCGCTTGCCAAACTGTGGATGTCTTGGGGTTTGACGCCTGCTGCCGTCGTAGGTCACAGGTATGCATCTCTTGCCACAATATTTTTTTCATTGGACTAATGATCGTCTTTAACAGCCTTGGCGAGTACGCAGCTTTGGTCATCGCCGGTGTCATTTCCGTAAAGGGTGCCTTGACGATTATCGCTAACAGAGTCCGCTTCATGATTTCGAAATGTGCTGTTGAGACCACCGGGATGATCGCCGTCAATGCCTCAGAAGAAGTTGTAATCGAGGCCATCAATTCATCTCCTGACTTTTCTGGCTTGTCCATCGCCTGCTACAACAGTGCCACCGACTGCGTTGTCTCTGGGCCCATTCCTCAGATCAAGGCATTCAAGGTTCACCTCGATGCCGAGGTCCACTGCAAGAATGTGTTCCTCTCCGTGCCATTTGGCTATCACAGCTCGGCTATGGAGCCCCTCTTGCAAGATTTGACCGCTGTCGCGAGTAGAATCACCATTAAAGCCCCCACCATTCCCATTGTCTCCAACGTCTTTGGTGATGTTGTTGTTCCTGGTGATGACACCGTCTTCAACGTAGCATACTTTGCAAGGCATTGTGCTGAACCCGTTCAGTTCGATAAGGGCATCCGTCACTTGGTTTCTAGAGCTGAGTTTAGCAAAGTTGATGCTTGGCTCGAGATTGGTCCTCATACCGCTACCCTTCCCATGTTGAAGGCTAATGCCTCCTTGGCCAAGGACACCCTCCTCCTGGGTTCTATAAAGAAGCAACAGTCTGCCTGGTCTATGCTCGCTACAAGTGCTGCTCAGCTCTACCTCACTAGCATCCCTGTTCAATGGCGTCAGGCTTTCAGTCATGTTGATGTCACCTGCATTGATCTCCCCTCTTATCCCTTCGCCCGAAACAAGTTCTGGGTCGCATTCAAAGAGTCCGAAGCCGTTGCGCCCGCTCCTATCATCCAAGTTACTCCTGCCCCTACGAACCTCATCCACGAATTCAAGATGCTGAACTCCTGGGCCCAATACCCTTCAAAAGCCAACGGAAATGTCGCCATTTTCGAAACCCCTATTGGTGATTTGGCGGGCTCCATCCGTGGACACGCTGTTGGTGGAATGCCCCTTTGTCCAGCTTCTGTCTACGTTGAACAGGTACTCGCTGGTATTGAGCTTGCCAAGCGCCATCTTGACTTCAGGCTCGACGGTCAGCATCCTGTTCTTCGAAAGATCGAGTTTTCCAAGCCCCTCGTTTATGACGAGTCTGTCGCTCGCATTGTGACTACCAGTGTGTCTTTGAAAGACGACCGCGGTGTCTTCAGTGTCAGTTCTCGTTTTGGCAATTCTGAGGAATCGGTCCATGTGCACGGGGAGTACCGTTTCCAGACCGTATCGGAGACTGCGAACAAATTTAATAGGGTATTCCCTATCGTCTCCCGCCAAATTAGTACGGTTCAAGAGCCTAGAGGCGGAGAGCTTCCCGAGGTTTTCTCGACTAGGACTGCTTATGAAGTCATCTTCCCCCGAGTCGTCGACTATTCCAAGGAATACCATACCATGCAGTCGCTAACTGTTGATCCCAGTGGAATGGAAGGTGTTGCCAGTGTTAGGTTACCTGTTGACCACGACAAGGGGTCTTACATCGCCCACCCGGTCTTCATGGATACTCTCCTTCACGTGGCTGGATTCGTTGCTAATATGCAGGGTGGCATCAACGATGCGTACATTTGCAGCGAAGTCGGAACTGTCAAGGTCATTCCCGAACTCATCGACAATAACGCATCTTACACTGTCTACATTAACAATTCCTGGGTTGAGAGTGAGGGCGTTACCATTGCTGAGGCCTATGCCATCCTTGACTCTAACCCTCGTCGTATTATCGCCCATCTCAAGGGCATGCACTTCCGTCTCTTACGTTTGAATTCTTTGAAGAAGGGTCTAGCTCATGCGGCTGGAAAGACACCTCAGGCTGTTAAGTCTCGCGTTGTACCTACAGCTGCTTCTAGGGTCCCCGCTGCACCTATACCCGTTACCGCTACACTCAAAACTCCCTCTGTCGATGTCTCTGGAGAGATCATTAAGGTTGTTGCCGAGACCTGCGATATCAGTGCAGCCTCTGTCGATGTCAACACGGACTTGGGTTCTCTCGGAGTCGACTCTTTGATGTCGATTGAGATCTTTGGCAAACTTCAGGCCCTCTTCCCCAGCGTTGAACTTGATGCACACGCTCTTTCTCACTGCGAAAATGTCAGCGGCATCATAGGCGAGGTTTCCAAGTTGTTCAAAGATCTTCCCGCTGCTCAATTTCCTTCCGCCTCTGCCACTTCTCCCGCTGTTACTTCAGCCGCTTCCATTCCCGCTTCCTCTGCTATCGATGTAGCCGCCCTCGTGAGTCGAATTGTCTCGGATACTTGCGACATCAGCCTATCTGCCATTGGCCTTGATACCGACTTGAATTCCCTTGGCGTTGACTCCTTGATGTCTATCGAGATTTTTGGCAAGCTTGAGGAATCTTTCCCCAATGTCGCTCTTGACGCCACTGTTCTTTCGCACTGTCGTAGCATCTCTGATATCGTAAAACATATCCCTGTCTCTTCTTCTCTTCCATCCGAAACCAGTGTTTTCTCGTCTCCCCGCACACTCGTCGCCGTTGAAGAAAAACTTCCTGAGCCCCCCCGCCTTGTTGTTGATGGCCCTGATGTGAAGCAACTCCTTGCTAGCGTCTTGGATATCAGTGCCAAGGATATCCCAGATGACGCTGACTTTGAGGATTTGGGTCTAGATTCGCTAACATCAATTGAGGCACTTGGTGCGCTCAAGGGCGAATTCAATCTCGACCTTCCTGGGGAATTCTTTCATTCTTACAAGACAGCGAGAGCTGTGCAGTCCTATCTTGCAACGCACATTAGGGCTTAATATCTATGATTCAGATTCCTTTATCGTTATTGTTTTCTCTCATAGGATTCTTTCTGCCATTGTGGTCTCCAGTGTATTTTTTATCTGCAATTTTCTCCTCCAAAGGAACAATTAATTTAGAGCAGTCAGCAAGCATTGAATCGTTGTCAGGATATATTTTATGTCTAGTAAATAGGAAAATATATTATTTTCAATCTTGAAAGAGATTACGTCAACACATATCCTCAAGTTTGCTTTCCCTCCGACCGGCCTCGTCGATTCCTCGTCGATTCATGCGTTACGCTGTTTTAGTAACAGGGCCTGCTGGTGCAGGAAAATCTACATTTGCCGGGTCTTTCATGACCCATCTCCAAAATTCGAAACGAATAAGCCATCTTGTGAATCTCGATCCTGCTGCTGCACCAACAAGCTTTGAGTATGAACCTGTCATCGATATCAAAGACCTGATTAGCTTGGAGGATGTGATGAATGAACTTCAGTATGGTCCGAACGGTGGTCTTGTCTACTGTTTTGAGTGAGTGAGTGTACACTGAAAAAAAACGACTTAGATGTGAAACGTGAAGTGTTTTTCTTTTCCTACTGACGTGTGTGTCGAACAGATATCTTCTGGAGAATATGGACTGGCTAGAAGAAGAACTTGGATCGTATGACGATGACTATCTCATTATTGATTGTCCAGGTATCATCTATCATCTTGATCGTGTAGAATGAAGCGTTCCTCTTATGCTCGCTTCTCTCTCCTTCTCTCTCTTTTTGAAAAAAAACAGGACAGATCGAGTTGTACACGCACCACCCGTTTCTTCCAACTTTGGTGAGAAATCTCCAACGGTTAGGTATTAGGACATCTGCAGTGTATTTGTTGGATTCTCAGTTCATGGAAGACAAATATAAATTTTTCAGGTCAGCAAGGTCACCTGGCTTTTTTAACGAGACCCACTGCTAATGTGTTTTTTTTTGTTATATATACAACAGTGGTGTACTGTCGGCAATGTCGGCGATGGTTAATTTGGAGATACCATGGATTAACATCATGTCGAAGATGGATCTTGTCACTTCAAATCCGGATGATGAGTCCTCTGGAGCGAGAATTGGTCTGCGAAAACGGAAGAACTATGCTAGGTATGTAAATTTGTTGGTCCATTTATCCTGAATCTCTCTCTCTCTCTCTCTCCTCCCCCAGTCTGGTTGAGACATTCCTAAAATTGCCCCTTTAAGGTTTCTTGACCCCGATCCTCTTCTCTTGGTGAATGAACCGGGACGAGAGGGTAACGTCACAAATCCAAAGTTTCATTCACTTAACAAAGCTATTGTACAGCTTGTGAGTATCATACTGTATCCAAGTTGGAAAGAAGAATGACCTCGTTCTTATGAAATAGATTGAGGACCACCCCCTTGTCTCATTCTTACCCCTGGACCTCACCAATCCAGATTCTCTTGAGACGGTTATCAGTCACATTGACTATACTATGCAATATGGAGAAGATGAAGAACCAAAGGAGGTGTGTTTTTTTGTTTTTTGGAATGGTGCTGCAGCCACAACGATTGTCGTTTTCATGTATATGTATATATGTACTGACGTTTGACTCTTCGCACAGCCCCATGACTTGGACGAAGGGGATTTTCAAGATCTGGAGTGATGTCCCGGTAGATAAATGTCTTGGCCATAGTTTGGAAGCAACCAGATTATGACATAATGAATGGAGCTATTAGGATGTATTATAGCACGAGGCAGTACCTCTTAAAATGCAATTGAGGGGGTCATACACCTCTTTCTCCCATTCCAGCGGCTTGAAAGAAAATGAGTAACTATCCATCTCAAGTGTCATATGGACATGGGCAGTCTGTCTATGAGTATCCAAGCTCATATCATAGCCACAGGCATAGACATCACCATTCCTCTAACGACGATTACTACGTCCAACAACCAATCACATATGTACCCTCGCATGATAACAGTCACAGGTACGGAAGACATCATAGCTTACCTACTGTGCCGGTCGCTCCTATCATTGTGGTATGTTTCTGTTATCTTTCTGATGTCACAAGTTGATTCTTTTTCTTTGTTGAAAATCCAATCAAGCAACCTACTCACAGTAGTCATCATCGTCATCATGGGAGCAGATATCGCTCCCGTTCTCTTGGCGAGAGGCTAAGGTACTTCTTTGGCTTCGCGCCCGGAGCTCATTATCGTTCCAAGTCTGATCGGTCATTCTGGGGTTTTATGGGTTATTCGCGTCGAGATAGGTATTATGATGTTCACACAGGAGCAGAGGTTGACCAACATGGACAACCTGTTTATCGCTTCTGATTTGTTTTGACTTTACTCAAGTTTCATCTGTCGTTTACCTGTGATCCTCAAGCCGTGTGAGAGTGAACTCATATTATTCCTGAACTACCACACATCCCACACGGAGGTGCTTAAACGTCAAAATGTAAATCGGGCCATTGAAAAATTCATTACACATCAAGTGAAATTGATTAAATCAAACAATGTTCATCATATACGGTATATCCAACATCTTCGGCAAGATGTTCCTAGTTCGTACTTTCGGTAGCTGCTGTCCAGATTTCAACTTGACGTATGACCATGGATGCACACTCCAACACATCTTGACGAGCCCTGATTTGGTCGGGACCATCTTGGACGTCTTCCCAAAGAATTGATACATTGACTTCAACCTGTGAAACCATTTAATGGAAGTACAGTGAACATCGACTATGGTCCCAACCTGTTTCGAGAGTTCCTCAAGTGCATTTTCCAGTTGTCCTCCAACAGCATTTGCAATGCTGTCCAATTGCTCCAAGATAACATCCGCCCCGCTCTCAAAAATGTCATCTTTGTGATCAGCAACATAATCGTGGAAAACAGCCTAGTGATCAACTCAGTACGGGACGATTCAACCACGACAGTGGATTTTCAAACCTTCTGTCGAGCTACACTCCCGGTTCCTCGTTCCTCCATGGCCTGATTATAGCCGTCAATCAACTGACTCCGAACATGTGGTGACATGCACCGTGAAACTTCTTTTTGCTGGGTAGAAAGCGTATTTCGGACCAAATCCATGACTGCGCGCAGTGTTTCAGAGGCCTGTGCAAGACTCATTTCACCTTGGATCTTGATGCGATCCTTCAGTCCAGGAGCTGCAGTGTCTTCAATCTCGGCGAGAAGTTTATTTACAGCCGATTTGACATCGGTTCCAAATGGACCAACTAAGTCGGTTTCGAACACTTTACCCCAGGAGCTGGCAATGTTCCGCGTGAACGGCAGCGTCAATTCCTCATTGAAATTGCGCTTCCATTCTCCATGACGACGGAGAGCTATGGTTTATGTGTGAGAAACAAATCTACCGGGATGAAGCAAGCTAAAGATACGAACTTGCACGGTATGTGGCCCAGTGCATACTAGAACTAAACTCATCGGTTGTCTGGACAGCAGCATCCGAGGCCTGTGTAAGATGGTTTCTCAGTGAACCAAACTAATCAATTCAGAAAAAAACCTACGTTTGCCGCTCCGACACGACATTTTTCCTCCAGGCCATCCTTGAAGTGGGCTTTAATGTTCTCCACGCAATCATCAACGAGATTAGCAAACCGCTAAAGTCCTGGGTCAAACGGCTGATGATTCAAGAAAAATAGCTGATTTCAGACCTGAGCGAGCTGGAGTGCCACGCCTTTCATATCCACAGTCTGGCCATAAATATCGTTAGACTCCCACCTCTGGCGAAGGAATTCACGATCGGCGGCTGTTACATCAGTTATACCGTGAATATAAGATTCAACACTGGTAACAAAAGTTCTGAGTTGAGTGAAGAAATTTCGAGCAGAACGTTCGCGCGATGCAATAGTGAGCTGATGGCACCATTGCTGAAGGGCAGGAATACCAGTGTCCTCTGGGTTAGTGAAGCACGTGGGTTCACCGTCGCCTTTGACTTGACCTAGAGCGGGTGATGAATATAAATCGACGAAGAAAGATGAGAGCTTACCTTTAATTCTGATATAGTCGCGACTGGAACAAGTGAATACAGGGAGATTGATTGAGTTGTAGTCTAGTCGAACATCAACACACTGATATGAAGGAACAAAAGCCAGAATGTTACCTCGAAGATTAACTGTAGGGTCAAAATTTTCGGGATCTCGTTCTTCCGCAGCGGCATCTGAGCTCAGCAAGTCAGAGGAAAAAGATCGGCTGTATCTGAAAAAAGGCCACCATCTAAATCTTTGAGACCAGTACGGAAATCCTCTCTCAAAACATCACGCGAGAACTTCCCGGAAAGACGTTGTTGAGGAACAAGCTCAAAGATGGAGTTCATATCTTACCTCGGATCGTTTGAGGGAACAGAATGCATTTTTGTCTCGTTGTACCTTAGCTAATGATTTCTTGAGCCTGGCAATTTTGTCTGAAGCATCTTTCTTCTTCTCCCTGGCACCAGTGAGAGTGGAACGAATTTCCTTGATCTTCTCCTTTCCATCTTTTATCTTCGCCTTCAAGCCATCTTCTGTAACGAGTTCCTCAGCCTCTTGTTCCAAGTTGCCTTCATGATCTGACTCATCTCCTGATTCACTGTCACTATTATTACTATCAGAGTTTATTTCAGAATCATCATCCGAGATGCTAAAATCATCATTGTCGTCATCACTGTCTGCTGCAATCTTTCGACGTTTGAAGGAACCCGGCTCATCCTTGCCATTTCGTTTCCGTTTTTTGCTTGCTTGAGCATCACTCCTTCCAGTCAAACGAGGAACAAACGGCTGATTGTTTTCAAAAGCTTCAAGATGTTCCTCGTGTTCCTTGACAATTTCTCGGATGAGTTCAAGCTCTTGGTTGATAGCTAGTAGCTGTTAGCTGTAGTGGACTATCTGAGATACCAAATCTCAGCAGACCTTTGACGTGTTTCTGTGCTTC
>Ga0157363_1004184_pt1 | contig 13257 bp, 6 predicted proteins | sample AttsexASBM1_FD_111477 | JGI IMG/M metagenome (GOLD analysis project Ga0157363, IMG submission 111477) | Fungus gardens microbial communities from leaf cutter ant in Ribeirão Preto, State of São Paulo, Brazil - Atta sexdens ASBM1 | ecosystem: Host-associated > Fungi > Mycelium > Unclassified ...
AATATTTTTATTTTAATTTATAATTTAAATCTATAATTTGTGACAAAATTCTAGTTATAATTTTATATACGCTTCATAATGCATAAAACATATTTTAAGAATCAGTATATTATAGGGTGTCCCTATAATATACTGATAAGTTTTTGTCAACGCTTTTATGTTGATAGAGCGAATTAAACTGAGTCGAAAAATCTTCTATCACATACATTTTGTAATTTTCACAATAAATTAATTACTAAAAATTATCGAATGCTTGAAGAATTTTCTTATTCAAATATTATTAACTTTACAAAAAAACTACAAGAGACAAAAATCATTTATTTTCTTCTCATAGAACTCTAAGAAGCTCTTTTCATAATTTTTTATCACTTTTTAATACTGCATTTTCTTATTTTTACCAATGTAAGAAAATACGGTATTAAAAAACTTTGAAAAAATTCTGAAAAAATTTTCAGAACTTTATGAAAAGAAAATAAACAATTTTTGTCTCTCACTATTTTTCTGTAAAGTTAATAATATTTGAGAAAAATTATTGAAAATCAATATTCAGCGAATTTAATAATTAATATTAATCATTGCGAAAATTGCAAAATGATAAAGAACTTTTCGATTCAATTTAATCCGTTCTATCTATACAAAAGCGGTTGGCAAAAGCTTACGAGACATCCTGTATAATATAAAATGTTTAATAACAATAATTATATTAGGATATTATTAATTGTTCTCTAAATAATTGCGCCGTTGTTGACTCTCATTAGCCTACTATATTTATCTTTTTGTATTGTATAAAATGTATTTTACAGTATGTCACAGATGTATATATCCCTACTGAAAAAAATTACGTCACTCATCAGTTGGATGATGAAATCATGTAATTAAAACATATAAATCACGTAACGGATTGTTCCAAATCAGTACGTGATTTTTTTTTAATTACGTAATTTACAAAATTACATGATGATATATTTTTTTTCTTATTTTCATTTAAGTCTCCAAAATTTGATAACTAAAATCACATGATGGATGAATAAAATTATTTCTAATATCATGTGATTTTTCAAATTACGTAATTTAAAAAAAATCATGTATTGATTTGAAACAATCCAATTAAGTGATTTACATATGTTTTAATTAATAATTTCATTTCATTAATTTCATGTAACGTTGTAACATGATTTTTTTCAGTAAAAATCAAAATATTATATGTAAGTATACACAGAATTCTAATGTTTTCTAATACAATGATAGAAAATATAAAGATTTTTATCACATAACAAATATCTGAGTACAATGCCAACTATAATATAAGCATGTATGTAGGACGCTCCAGGGTTATTAGCGAAGTATGAATAGAAATCAAGTACAATCTTGTGAACATTTTTCTTCATATCGCTGCCGAGACAAGCTATTCGCTGCAGCAAAGCTTGTCGCATTGCGTCGTGCGAATTTTTGTTTCTAAAAGTAGCAGCAACGTAATGCAACTGCGGACATCACTTGCGCCAATACTCATTTCATCTTTAGATAAGATTTGCTATGCTCCACGCGGCCAAAAATAATAAATTACATAGAAAAAGATAGAATTAAATTTTAAGAAACAAGATTATAATAGATCCCGAATGATGATAACGAAGGTTATACTCTTTAACACTTTTTCTTTCAAAGAGAGAACATTTATTTGTGATTAGATGCATTAATACCAGATCTTACTTGGCAAATACTACAACTAACAGCATTATTGTATCAATATTATAATTTCCTATTCAACAATAAATGTAATATAACTCTGTTGTAGGTAATAGTTATATATTATTGAGTATTATGACTGATGTATCTATAATATATATAACTATAAATTGATGTAATTACTGTTAATTGGTTCGAATGGTTTTAATTGGTCCTATAGAGATAAAAATGACCGAAAAAAAAACTAGAAACTTTGAATAAAGAATTCAATAAAAAGCAGTTTTTTACTGACGATCATTTTCGTCTCTAATTTCAGCGAGTCTTGCTAATGGCTGCGTTCAGCAAAAAAAAAGCAGCATTGCAATTGTTGTAAGAGTCTTTAAGAAGGTTGCAATATATCAAGAATTATACTAGAAAAATTTACAAATTATTCCAAATTGCATTTAAAAGTAATAAAAAAAATTAGAGACAATTTATCATCTGAATCAAAAGTTATTTTAATAAAAAGTAATATTTTTTAAATTTATTCTCTAATAGAAATATGTAAAAATGTATTATAAAATAATGATAAAAATCTCAATTGTATATATATATATATATATATATATATATATATATCTTATAAATTCAAAAAAATATTTATAGTAAAGTTACATTGAGATGCAGACATTAATTGTTCAATAAATAATAAATATTTATTTGTTATAAACTAATTGGTAAAACTTTGCATAAGTCATTTTTAGTACTTAAAATATTTATATTATATTTTAAAAATTAGATTTTTATTATTATTAAAATTTTTGTTTATAATAATAAAATTAATATCAAAAAGTAAAATAAATAATCTATAAAAATGTGTTGCTCGCAATAAAAACAGAATGTTATGAACACAATTTTCATTTGTGTGTATAGTTTATTTAAAGAGTAAATATTAATATATGTATTTTAAACCCTTACAATCTCCTTAATTTGATTTTTTTATATTTAGTGAAATCCAGTAAAGAACTAAAAGGTATGTATAAGAACAATCATATTATAAAATTTTTATAACAATTGCAAAATTACTTTTTCTACCGAATGCAACTTATAATTAATCGTTATATACGTCACACTCGCCTACGACGACGGATAGTTGCAATCGACGAGAACTGTTTTAAAGAGAGAAAACAGACGTTTTACAATCATGAGAGAAAGATTGATTTTCTTACCATGTTGAAGAACGGTAAAACGAAAACTCGCGCGAAATCTGCTTGCTGATGACTCGCTGATGCGTTGAATCTCGACTGCCGTTTGAATGGAGTTGGCGATGGAACTCCCTCGAACGATCTTGATCTAACTGAGCGCCTACTGGGAACGACCGGTCTCTTATAGCTTCAGTGCGTACCCGATTTACGCCCGTCCCAGGAACATGCCGCCTATGTCTATGACGCTCGTCACGCTTATCCGACTATGTAGGGTCATGAGGTTGCGTAACTGACGCTCACAGCCGACCCAATCGCGCGCTGGAGCAAACATTATAAAGTTCAATCCTTTCCCCCCTTTTTTGCCCGATTTTAATAATATGATTTCGAACCTGCAAGAAGTACACATGTTTATTATATAAATATATATAATATATATAATATATATATATATATATATATATATATATATATATATATCTTCGCTTTGATATTGCTGAAGATTAATTCATTCTTGCACTGCGATTTTTTCTCTTCGCGTTTTTCCTCCTAGCTTGTTTTCGCAACGTGGAGACGCAAAAACAAATTAAAAGGACTCGCGAGTCTGAGATTGTCTGGGACGATTTAAGCTTCTATGTGGACAATTTTAGAGAACATCGCAAATACATCGTGGAGAGCGACGAACTTTGTAGCTATATATTAAACGTAAATGTGTATATGTGTATTTCCGTCCTAGAATAGCTGCTGTGTCCTTACTGTATCCGTTTTACTTACTGCATCCGTTGAATGGCAGATCCTTCTGAAACGGCGAACGGGAATCTATCGAGAAGATTGGGAAACACTCCGCAAAATATAAATTAATGATATAATATATTATGTACACATACAATCTCAGCAAACGAGAATGGATTGAAATGAATTGAAATGGATTCAGATTTTCAGAAATATATTGATTCACGAATGTTAAAATCAATGCTTTTCAATGCTGAATGCATTTTTATTCATTTGTAGGAATTGCATGCAGCATATCTCTATGCCTTTCAATCTAAAAATAATATTAGCTTTTTCTGTGCATTGTGAATATTGTTCAATTCAAAATTTTGAATAGCAAATGCAGTTTTTCAATTCAATTGCATCCAATTGAATCTAATTGAATCCAATTAAATAAAAAAAAAGTATTGGCTATTTAAAATACGCACTTGGATAGAAAAATTTCAATCTATTTTAATCCATTCTCGTTTGCTGAATTGTTACTTTCCTATTCAACAAAATAACTGTCATATACAACTTGTATTATATTATCTAATATTATTAAATGAGAAGTTATAGGCTGCTTTTCTTTTAGGAGACACAATCGACACAAATTTTATTCTTCTTGACATTCAATGAATAACAAAGATAGAACGATTTATATCGACTGTGTCTCCTAAAAGAAAAGCAGCCATAATATATTGACGTAATTAATGTTAATTAAAATTTATGCTACGCAAGATATATGACATAGATTTTATAAGAAAAAATAGAATTAATAAAATATTTTGTTAAAGTAAAAATATTTTGCAACTCTTTCAGTTAGTATATACTGCACTCTTGTTTATGACAGTAATAATATGTATGACAGAAACTTGTAAAAAGAAAATCTATTATAATATCGCAATGCATATACACGTACATTATATGATAAGAATTTAACTCATATATTTTTCATGTCTTAATTTAAGAGTGACTTAAATTGAAGTCCGGCGATTATCTTAATTGCGTGATTGACGATTAATTTAATAATAATAATATTTCTGTTTTGTTAAATGCTAAAATGACCCAGCAAAAGAGAATAAATAAAAGATTGAAATAAATTGAAATGGATTCAGATTTTTAGAAATATTGATTCACGAATGTTAAAATAAATTATGCTTTTCAATCCTGAATGCATTTTTATTCATTTATAGAAATTGCATGGAGCATATCTCTATGCCTTTCAATCTAAAAATAATATTGGTTTTTTCTGTGCACATAATTATAAATACTGTTCAATTTAAAATTTTGAATAGGAAATGCAGTTTTTCAATCCAGTTGCATCCAATTGCATCCAATTGAATCTAATTGAATTCAATTGAATCCAATTAAATCCAAAAAAAGTATTCGTTATTTAAAATACGCATTCGGATAGAAAAAAATTTCCAATCCATTTTAATCCATTCTCGTTTATTAGGATTTCAATGTACAGTTTCTTTTTCAAACAATTAAAATGTTTCCATCTTGATCCTGCTAAGTCGACTAATGCCCGTTTCCAATGTAGATTAACTTTAACCTCAGTTTAGTTCACTGTTTATCTTTTTCTTTCTAATCCTAAAAATTAGAAAAAGATAAAGAATAAATTAAACTAAGATTAAAGTTAATCTTGACGGACCTGGATATAAATCAGCCTAAGCTTGAAACGTTGCTCAAGTGATATAATTGCCAATTTTTTTTAAATAGAATATATTGAGTTGTTAAAAAAAGTCTTTTTATCATAACTTGTAAAAAACTTTTTTCCCAATCCGATATTTAAAAGTCACTGTCAACGTCATCTATGTCGAATTTCCGTAAACTATAAGTAAAATTCACGGTTACCTTTAGTTAGTAATCCTGATTTGGTTATAAAGTTCCAATCAGTTTCAGCAGATAATGCCACAATACATTTCCACATTGTGTTCCACATTTTTAATTCAACAGTGCATTACTTCTTGACAGTTTATCAAATTGCGGTCAAACTGGATTGGTTTCACATCTATTTTTCATGGCACATGTAAGGTAGAGTGCGGTCCACTTGGCGTTACAAATGTTTTAAAGTTTTTGAGAACCAATCGGAAGAAAGAATTTTACTAACTGACCAATCAAAAAATGCTTCAAAGTAGTATTTGTAGATTTGTCAAATGGACTATAGTAAGGATATAGCATAAAGAAAATTATTCAATTATTTTACATGCGACTTTAAAAGACATACGATTGGATAATTCTCTTTATGCATACGTTTATGTGGCTATACAAATTTGTGTGGATATATATCATAAAGCGGGAGCACAAACTCTTGCATAATACATAACACGTAATGCATAAGAAACTGAACCAATCAAAGTCCTTCGTTTTCTTCCTTTCCATAAAATAAAGAACTCTAATTGGTTGAATTTCTTATGCCTTATGTGTTATGCGTTATGCAAGAGTCTGTGCTCTCCGTTTAAGCAATAAAGAAATCATTGGCTGTTGTTGATGTATTTCTTCCAAATCTAAAATGCTGATTGGATGATCTGAAAGAATACATAACAGCGAGTGTTCACTCAACTGTTGAGTCGCTGAACGCAATCTTTCGCTACTGAATATCAATCATAAAACTTTATCTCTAGGATGGAAAGTGAAAAGAGAAAATTTGAACTTAATGGAAAAATTTTTCACTTTTCATCCTAGGAAAAAAGTTCATGATTGATACTCTGGTCTATAGAGTCTTTACTATGATTGGCCAATTCGCTTACTATTTACGTCCCAGCAAACAGGATTAAAATGGATTGAAATTTTTTTTTATCCGAATGCGTATTTTAAATAGCGAATACTTTTTTTGGATTTAATTGGATTCAATTGAATTCAATTAAATCCAAAAAAAGTAGTTAGATTCAACTGGACGCAATTGGATTGAAAACTGCATTTCCTATTCAAAATTTTGAATTGAACAGTATTCACAATATGTATTGTGCACAGAAAAGCTAATATTATTTTTAGATTGAAAGGCATAGAGCAATTCCTATAAATGAATAAAAATGCATTGAAGAATTGAAAAGCATTCATTTTAACATTCAACGTGAATCAATATATTTCTGAAAATCCATTTCAATTCATTTCAATCCATTCTCGTTTGCTGAGATGTTATACCTAATTCAGACTGGACGCAACAAGCATCAAGCTGTGGAACAGCAACCAGCAAATGATATTTTTTACGCCACTGTAAATATCGCCTCAATGATTGGCTGCTGCTCTGCTGTTTGACGCTTGCTGCGTCTAATCTGAATTAGACATAATCATGATGTAAGAAGTCAAGGGGCGATATTCATAGTTCATTCTTATATTTCAAGATTAAGTAATGCCTTAAGACATTAATACAGTTCTCTGATTCATGACTTCTTAAGACTGTACTTAAGACAGTGAATATCCCAGCAAACGAGAATGGATTGAAATAAATTGAAATGGAGATCAGATTTTTAGAAATAGTTCACGAAAAATGAATGCTTTTCAATCCTGAATGCATTTTTATTCATTTATAAGAATTGCATGGAGCATATCTCTATGCTTTTCAACCTAAAAATAATATTAGCTTTTTCTGTACATTGTAAATACTGTTCAATTGAAAAGGAATAGGAAATGTAGGTTTTCAATTCAATTGCATCTAATTGAATTCAATTAAATCCAAAAAAAGTATTCGCTATTTAAAATATGCATTTAGATAGAAAAAAATGTCAATCCGTTTTAATCCCTTCTCATTTGCTGGAATAAGATCTGACTATGGTATTCATAGTCGAATCTTATTTTAAGCCCATCTTAAGTAATGTCTTAAGATATTAATGCAGCCTTCTGATTGGTTCGTGACTTCTTAAGATCGTACTTAAGACGGTCTTGAATATAAGATCTGACTATGAATACCGGCCTATGAATAATCACCCCAAGTGTATCAATTCCGAAAATGTGTAGTAGGAGAGTGAATTTGAGGCCAAAATTTGATTGATTATTTCCAGTATTGCTATCGCCGTTATACGCAATAGCACATACACCTTGTATTCTTACATCATGAGCATAACTGCGTCTGGGATACTCCCTAGGGTGCGTTTCAAAACTTAACTCTAAACCTGTTCTTTTTAATTAAACTTGCATGGCTCATCTTTTCTCTTTTTCTCTCTAACTTCTTCTCTGGAGAGAAAAGGAAAAAAGATGAACTACGCAAGAACTTTAGCTAAAACAGACCTTCTATCAACCTGAGTGTCATTTTATCCTTGTTGTTCATCAAATGTTGAACAAAGATACAAGATACTCGAAATTGACAGAATTGATTGTTAGAACGCACCCTTATGGATGCTCGGACTTTCGAGATATAAATCACTATGGAAACGACAATTGCGAGCTTCACCTCGTTCCTTCCCCTTCGCTTTCCACGACCTAGCATTATTTCTCTCCTTCTCTTTTGCTTGCTCTTCTTCCTTTCTATTCTCAACCGTCCTTAGAGCGTCCGTAACTCTCAACAGTGGTGCTCCGATTTTTCCCGTCAAAATAAAGACTTCATAAATTGCGACTTCGCATTTGCATCTCTCAAATATCAGATTGTTTTCTACAAGCAGAAGATTTATATTTTAAATGCATATATATTAAAAAATATCTATTTTCTATTTAATAATTTAACTCGAGAAATTAATAAACAATTAATTTAAATAATTTTGAATCGATGATCGTGCAATTTTTTTCCCGATCATGAATGTTTTTATCGTTGATTATGATTCTTGCGAGAATTCTTGAATATAAAGCAAATAGAATAATATTTGTTCGTTCGAGAAAATTGACTATATATGAGTTATTTCGAAAACCGTCATGCGACGCCGTTTCTAAATACATTCTTCGTTACGATTATTTAGGTGTTATTCTTTTCTTTATCATGAGTTTTCATGATATCTAGCAACCCTCCAATATCTCGAACGGTTCACAAGTTTTACAACAGGATTTTAGACGCCTAACATTCTCGTGTTTACCACGGAGAGATTTGCGGTAAGAAAATAACACGTTCGAGATCAAAAGAGCATCAAAGAGTGCATCCTAAAAAAAAAAAAGAAGAACGCACGAAAAATACGTGTCCCTCGGATGTACATTTGTGTTAAAAGGAAATAAACGAAGCGCAGAAAACAAGTTGAAAGGAAGGAACATTATTTCGCGTCTTCAACATTAAAAATTCAACTAAAAAAAATTAAAACGGAGTACTATCATCTGAATTTCAATCTGAAGAAAGGATGAAATTGTTATTTTTATACGATTTGACGAAATGACGCCGCTTGAAGATGAACCACCGCTACGGTATGGCTAGCTTTTCTCTCAAGATACTGTGGGAGAAAGATAAAAGAAAGATGAAGTTCAAGGTCACGCACACGCTTGCTGTTGCGCAACACAATCGGCGTTCTGTACCTGAGAGTTCACTGACAATGCGTGATATCGCAAATATCCAAAGTACAATAACATGTACGTTGTACAAGAATTGCCACAAAGGGTCTTAGAGCGAACAAAAGACGTCAGACTATTTTCGAATTCCATTGTCTTTTCTGGAGAGAATTCTGGAAACTCCACAATTCTGAACTTTTCTGAAACACAAATTCTCTTTACCAAAACAAAGTCCACTTTTTTAAAACTAAATTTCAAATATAAAGTAATTAACGTTTTTTTCTCTTTTATTTTTAAATTGTAGGAAAAGATAGAAAAAAATAAATTCTTTCTCAAAGAAACGTGTGATCTTGTATCTTTATCAATTACAATGTTTGTATCAACTTTAAAAAAAATTTCTTATTCCTTCAATGTTAAACATTTCAGATTTTTGCCACAAATTAAATCAAAATAACAAACATTTCTAATGATTTTCAAGTGCATATAAAACTAACGTATAATGAAAATTCTTTGGATTAAAATTATTTATTTATTTCATAAAAAGAGGACATTCTTAATCATCTTAGTTTCTTGATTTTCAAGCAGTGGTGCTCAATTTTTCAAAATCAAAATTCGAAATATGACCGTAGATAGAAATCCGGTGCTTTATTGCAGCGGCCGTAATATATGACATCTACATAGGGACGCCACTTTTTTTTGCGAGCTGATAAAAGAAGAATCCAGTATTCATCTCGCTGATTCGCGGAAGCGTAGCGAGCGAACGCGATTTACTCAAGAACACGACATCGCCTTCCGGTATATATATATATATATATATATATATATATATATATATATATGTGTGTGTGTCTCCTCTCTACAGCAAGAGAGAGAAAGAGAGAAGTATTTTACTACCGCTCTCAGGCTGCTGTCCAGAAACGTCTCTTCGCTTCGTTCTTCGCTCTTCCCTTCGAAAATCGCATCTTTCTTTGTTGTGATTCTCCCGGACGCCTTGGGAAAAAGCGTCCCTTCTCTTGCCCCTCCTTAAGGGCCTCACGGACGGTAACTGCCTGCCTGCGAGAGTAAGAGATAGAAAAGAAAGGAAAGATAATCGAGAGCACGGAACGAAGAGAGACTGGCGATGAAGCAAACGGGGGTGAGGGAAGAAGAGAGAGAGAATGGCGGTACGGACGGACTTACGGGGCCCCTTCTCCAAGAATGCCCCTACTACGAGTGAGGCCGCTAATGCCATTCCCGTCGGACGCATCACTCTGCTTTCCGGCTCCGTCGAGGACGTTTGGTATCTCTTTCAACGGACGAGGACGAGGAAATTTCCGCGAGGATCGGTTCCCGAGAAGAGCATCTTCCGCACGAAGAAGAAAATTGAGCAACGTGGGATCGTCCGATACGCCCGTCCAGCGGCCCTGGATGGGTTTGAATTCAGTCCACGTTTCACGATTATATGCGTGACTAGATCCACACTCATCCAAGGATACTGGACCTGTGCTGAGGCGAGGAGAACGCGCGCGCGCGCGCGCGCGCGCGTGGACCAACACACCTGTTCTTCTCTTCTCCCGAGGCTTCTGGGAAAAGTGATATCGCGAGGTAAACGAAGGAGCAGATCAAAAGAGAGAGAAAGAAACAGAGAAAGGCTTCGCAGTGGCATCACGAGGTAACGGTCGCAGGTGTGAGGTTGCGATTTCTCACGGATCCTCTTCCATCGCGCAGATTCGAAACCGGTATAATAATCTGTCCGCGCGCGATCGCCGCCAAGACACGATGCCTAATGGCGTCATGAACGCGTCGAAAATCGGAAGACGTCTTAGTCCTCGGGATACTCCGACGAATACATACACGCGCATCCTAAAGCGCGAAGACCCTTTTGTTGAGTTCTGGATCTCTCACGCGATAGAAGTCATCCTCGCTCCAAAACGATCTTCCCCATCCGTTTGTGGTGAACGGAAAATCGCGAGGGTAAAGCGTCGGAAACTCGACGGAAATTATACTGGTTTCAATCTCGCTCTCGAAACTTCTCGCCCTCGTCTGCCACTCGAAGCCCGCGCGAATTCTCTGTTAGAATAGAAAGCTTAAAGGTGCGATCCTGGGGATCCTTCAAGGAGCATTAACAGAGAAAGCATTAAAAGAGCAAAATGACTCGTTTTAGATTACTTATTGTTAGATTAAAATCTCAATGTCGGTTGTATTTATTTGTTTTAATTTAATTTAAAGTTCCGTGCACTCTAGTCGCCTCTCGACACCGACCTGTCCTTTGTCTATCCCAAAGCTTTGCAACTTAACGCGTCGTACAGACGCTCTTCTCTTCTATTCTTGTCCCGCGATTATATTAAGATGCGTCCACGTGTGTGTATATTCGATCGCGAAACGCAAACGCTGACGAAACTCGATGCATTCCTGAGTAGCGGAGCCAATGGCCGTGGGATTCGCTTTCAGTTTCTTTGTGTGTGAACACCTGCCGCGCTTTCCCCTCCAGTCTTCTCCCTCTTTTACCACGGCAGCGGCAACAATCCTGCCCTTAACCTCTCCCCTTCTTCCCTTCTCTCGTTCACCGCCCTCCCGCCATCCTTCCCGAATAACGGTAAAAACTCGTCCGTACCCCCGAACAAGCGAGATTTTCTTCTCTCTGTATGCTCCAATGAAAAATTTCAAAGTCCTACCCTCGCAATTACGCCCTTTAATAATATGTTTACAATACACATTCCATTTTCATTTGTTTATATTACTTTACCTTTGGATAAATAAAGCATATGTATAATATACATACACACACACACACACACACACACACACACACACATACACACACACATATATATATATATATGATAGAATTTTTTATATAATATATATGTATATATTATGTAATATCGTTAACTCTTTCATGGTACGATATGAACCATATGTTTGTCGTAAAATAAAAAATATCACAATTTATCTCGTCTTGTTTAAATTGTTTAAATACTTAGTACTTGACACCTTTCGGTTTCGAGTTTTATATAGGCGAAAATCGCGTGACTTCTATGATTGAAATAACGTGAGAGAAATATTTTTTACATGATACAATATCCAAATCTATATTGACAATAACACGATAATACGCAGATTATTCTTAAGCTAATAAACATCTTTTTCTTCATTCTGATAAGAAATCGAAAGAATTGCGTCAATAATTTATTACGAAGGCTTCAGCTTTCGTGGCAGGTTTATCGTGAAGACGTTGATCCTTGCGGATTAACAGTTAAAGGCATATTGACAAGATCGTTGAACAGCAGTATAGATTTCTTCAGGTTTTCTTCGGTCTCTACAATCTGTATCAAGTACTCTGAGACTCTAGACTCAATTGCGCTATACGGGGATGATCCTCTTGATTATCCGTATCTCCCCGTGACATATCTGAATCCGATCGAATCTCCTCCAATGCTTGCTTGATCTGCGCCTGTAGCTGTCCGGCTACTTTGCGCACCGCTGTGTGATTCTGCTTGATCTGCTTCACATAGGAGAGCATGCCATCCCACGGGGCTGTGCTCGTATGCGCGAGATACAGTTCTCTCCATAGTTGAATACTGATAGGTGCAACGCTGGGCCAAATCACTCCTGGATTAGGCTCGTACAATGGATTTATCCACTGTTCCAAAACGTCCGGTTGATTCATGTACGACCATAAACTATAAGTCCGTTCAGACAACCGTAATTTTATTCTTTCCGCTTCAGAATCACCTGAATACATGAAAAATACATATATTACGATGAATAAGTAGCAATAATAAAGAAATAAAAATCTTAACAAATGTATAAATGATATAAGATTAATAAAAAAAATAAATTAATGTTTCACATACATACCTAAAAATGTACCATAGTTCGAAGAATAGGCATGCTTGTACAATTTTACAAGTAAATCCACGGTGTACTCGAAGCTAAATTGGAATTGATGATGCAATTGATATAGGCAATCGAGGAAAAGCAAAAAAGTTGGCGCGTGTGTCGGATTTTGCGAGCTTGAAGGCTGATAGGCTCCACAACGGGTCCGACTGAAAAATTGATGGCCGGCTTGTAGCCACTCACGCTCTATGAGCGCTTGAAGTCCTCGTACTGTTCGACAATCAGGATTTAGTATTGCCTGAGCCAAACTGGTTACCACTAATGTAGAGTCCCTGCCTGTGCTGCCTATAAATCAAAATTACATTATTAATATTACACGATTAATATTCTGAAGGAAAGAGTAGATGAACGCAAC
>Ga0157363_1004185_pt1 | contig 13252 bp, 10 predicted proteins | sample AttsexASBM1_FD_111477 | JGI IMG/M metagenome (GOLD analysis project Ga0157363, IMG submission 111477) | Fungus gardens microbial communities from leaf cutter ant in Ribeirão Preto, State of São Paulo, Brazil - Atta sexdens ASBM1 | ecosystem: Host-associated > Fungi > Mycelium > Unclassified ...
ATGTAAATTTTACACATAAGGATATATAAGCTCTTAGTGGATGTTTTCCATTTAGTGACACAAAGTGACATAAATGTTGTTCTATCTTTCTTTGCATTTCATGAGTAACAAAGGCAGAACGATACTTGTCTCGACTGTCACTAAATGGAACACAATGTAACACAAGATTTTTGTACATTCCACATTTTTAATTATAAAATATTTGTAATCTACATTTTTGTAAATACAAACAACAATTATTAAAAAGGAAAGAAAAAAATAATCATATTATCAATTTTGATATGATATGAAATATGTAATCCAATATCTCCTCATAACACTTACGTAACTTGCCAATAAAAAATATAACACAAAAATATTAAAACATATAATATCCACTGATCACCAGGGATGATATGCTGCTCTAATCTAAACTGACTAATTATATAACGAACTAAATTTTTAAAAATTTATTCCCGGTTATTCTAGCTTTTAGCCATAGTAGATTGAACGTCCTGATGACCACTGAAGACATAATTTAACCTCGCTCACTTGAACGTAAAATTACGTTACGATAGCATCTAGAGTTATAATATAACTTGTATTTCTTCTGAATATCTTAGTTTAAAAACTGAAGTATGAAATTAAACTGTGTTGAAGTATTTTTGTACTAAAGACGCATCGCGCAAAACCTGATTGTCAGACAGAAAGGTGCATGAAATAAACGAAGAAATAACGTGCGATAACGTATTTTCACGCTTGTCGGCGAATGTGCAAATAGCGTGAAATTGACAGTCGGATGTTCTCCGTGGGGACGGAAATATGCGCTATCTCAAAACTCGAGGATACAACGGCATGTCTAGCGCGACGAGTTTCACAGAGAGGAGAAAGAATAAAACCGCGCGACTATTCTCGTGGAAATTCGTCATAGCCGCGAAAAGACGGAATTCATAACGACCATCGTCGCCGTTCCTGTCGTCGTCATCGTCGTCGTCGTCGTCGTCGTCGTTGTCGTCGTCGTTGTCGTTGTCGTCGTCGTCGCTGTCCTTAGTCGTCGTCGTCGTTGGTATCACCGTCATTGTCTTCCCGCCAGCACAAAACGTCGTTCAACACGAAGGTTTCTTACCTCCTTGCCGGGAGCTGAAGGCGCCGGTGCTTCCTGCGATGATTAGAAGCAGCAGCGGGCTTAATAAGACTCTCAAGGAAAGCGGCATCTTTCCTATACTCCTCTACCGGCGCTTGCGCGACACGGACTCCTCTTAGCCGACTTCCCTCATCACAGCCTCCCTGTAAGAATAAAAGATAAGGAGTAAGACACGACGGGCTCGGTTTCGTCAACATAAATGAGTCTCGCAAAGGTCGATTTCCCGTCAGACGAATGACGGGCCATCGAACTGCGGCAGACGCCACATTTGTCGGGTGATTTCCAGGATATTTCTGACACTCGTTATGTTATGATAAATATATCTCGGAACTAGAACGACCAATGTCATTAGCGTAGTAGCTTAGTAGTAAAAAAAGTATCCCATAACTGAACATGGCATTTATATCCGCAGTGTGATAATGGTTAATCGATAAAACATCTGAGATATCAGACGTAGACAGATCTATCCCTTTTTCACCAGCAAACGTCTGCATGCAAAGTCACATTTTGAATAGACATCAACCCGAGACCTGAGTTCAGCCGCGAAGCGGAACGATTCGTTCTTTCGCTCGGAAATGGCCAGCGGCCCGTGTTTGGCGTTGAATGGTACAACGAGAGAACACTGAGTTATCTTTCCCACCGTGTTTCCTCTGGTTTACTTATTTTTCGCCCATTCTTACGTTGCCGCAAACAGCGGGAGAATACGAGAATGAAATAGAAAGCGGGATGAGACAGGACGAGACGTCGAGAGACAGGGGACGCGGACGACCCCCGGGGCGCGTTGGGTTTCCATTATGCTAAACCGCAAATGGAGTCCTGCGATCGAGTGTCTCTCCGTGGCCGCCCCCGGAGGCGCACAATGGCGCTGGTATAAGGCTCCTAAGGTGTAATGTTACGTAGAAATTAAATTCGCCCGTATTCTCTCGTGATGCACGCGCACGAGACGTCCGCGCCGTCTCCTCTCGCCCGCAGATCTCGCTGACACGTTGTATCCCCGTCATCGCGAATTCGTCATCGCCGTCGTCTCGCAGCGTTGTGACGAAAGTACCAGCCAACGTGACACTCGAGCTTTTTATGTGGCGACGCATTTGCGGCGATGACTTTTGCGGTTCTCGAAAAACAGCTCTCGCATATGACACGACGGTGAATCGCTGGGGATATGTGATGGATATGTGTGCTCAATTTATGTAAAAATTAGGACATTCGACATGTATTTTACACCGAAAGAAAAGTGTTTGGTATTTGTGATTATAATTACATAACATACAGTAAAATAATTATAATTAGGAACTCCAATTTATAGTTATTACTATTATTATGTTAGTAATAATAATTATACTTTTATCAAAAAAATATATTACACTGAAAAAAAAAAAAAAATTTTAATAGATATTTGTACAAATAGTTCTAAGGAAATATTTACTAAATGTAAACATATATTTATTTATACAAAAACCATTAATATTTTTTTATTGAATAAATATTTGTTTATTGTAAGTATTTATTTTTTTAGTATTATTCAAAGAAATGTATTAAGAGTTAGTGAATTTTTTTCAGTATAATTGCTCGAAAATGATTATAAATTATATGATTATAAATTATAGTTGAATTATGGTAATTGCAATCATTTCTCTCTCAGTGCATGTATGTAAACGAGAATTCTTCGACAAATTTAAAATTTATTATTGGAAATTTAAGAATAATAGCCCATTAAGATATTTTAATATGAAAGATGAAAATTTAATATCAAAAAATTTAATTAAAAATTAAGATTAAATAAAGATTTAATCTTAATTAAGCATGGTATAATATCGTATATAATATTTTTCTGTATGCCTTTCTGGAGATTTTCTACGTAGGCAGTTTTGTTAAGGAAAACGCGACGTATGCACAACCGACGAATATTGGCGTTCGAGGTTTTCCACGACGCAGCTTTTCCTCTCAAGGACTCGATTACAGGCGAACAATTTTATTTGGATACCACGAGCTTTTTCATGTCAAGTTTTTCTTTTTTGTCATGGCTACCAACGGTTACTGCAACTTGTTATATCGCGCGGTGCTTTCACGACATCGCTTTCACCGTGGAATTTAAAGATCTTTTTAGTTCTCTTCGCAACTTATAAGCGTTTCATCGATTCCGAGACGTTAGATTTGCAGCTTTGATGCAAGACGATATCAAAATACGCTCCATATTTTACTTCGCTTTAAAAGATCAAGTAGCGTGTAAATATCCAAATGCTATAGGAATGTCAAAAGCATAAGTAATCTTCCGGCAATTAAAGCAAATATTTTATGTAGAATGATTGACGATGCACTAATTGTACATCAATGGAAAAATTATTATTTATTTTGCATTATATTATTCTTATATAAAAAATATCACTGAATGTATGTCTAGAGAAAGAAAGAGAGAGAAAAAGAAAGAGAGAATAGATAGTCTGAATAATGTCTGAAGTCAGACAGGGATCGTTTTCCGAGTAAGTAATTCTGACATTCGAAGCGCGACATAAATTATTTTCTTACTAACTAATGCAGCGAATAATTAAGACGATAATAAAGTCCAATTAAAATTTGAGATAACATCTGCCAGAACTACAAGCGGGAAACTGACGGTAGAACTTGGAAATGGAAAGCTAATTTCATTTCAGAGAGCTGATCTCGCTGTCGTAATATTTTCACGGAAAAAAAAAGATTTTTATGGCTTCGAAGCACAATGAGTTTAAACCGCAACTCGTGACAAGTCATTACCATTGCATTTTCTGCTTTTCCCCCAACATTATACATTATAAATGAACATGAAAATTACCTCATTGCTTTTCATTGTCATCCAACAAATAAGATGACATAATCAAGATTAAAAAAAGATCTCCATATTTATCATGTCTATGAATATAAAAAAAGGAACAAAAAATAAAATTCAACCTGATATAATGCAAATAGAAGTGTATCGCTCACTTGCTTCAATTGTGACACAAGAAATTAAGTTGCTCAGAAAAAACTGTTTTCCAACTTGACAGAAAATTATTGACATTGAATTAAACATAACATCAGCAAAAAGAACATATCCTGTGAACATGTTGGTTAATTATCTTTGTTCTATTTATTATTTTCACAATCCTTTAAAGTTGATTATTTTTGAATTATGATTTTAACTATTTTTCATAAAATGTCAAGTTAGTTCATTTTTCATAATTAATAAGATAATAATTATTTACTCTTTACATTTTTTAGAGTGATATGTCACTCAAAGAATGAAAATTAAGTTAGTTTTGAAAAAAAGTGGTTCAATTTTCAATCTTTGAATGACATTTCAGAGTAACAATTCACTCTAAAAGTTTTAGAGAGTAACTCATTCATAATAATAAAATCACGGTTTTCCAAGTTGTGTTTTAAACACAATATATAAAAATTGGAACAATATATAAAAATTTCTATTATTTCCTTGAATGCATATATCAAATATTAATTTCGCGTTCCCAAATATATCTTTAAATAAAAAATTTAATTTTTCTCTTATAACGTTAGATATAATGTCAATTGAAAAACATTTAACTATGATAAAAAAACTTATGATTAATTCATCTATCGTGAAAGATAGATGGGAAGATGTTAAAAAAGTGCTATGCAAAATATTTGAATCTATCGAATACCCGATAAAAGCGCACATCAGAAAATCGCCGAAGCTTCATCTATTTCACTAGATATTCTAACAGTTCCGATACATCCGACATTTTAAACGCTCAAACATCTTTTTCCTCTCGTTTTACGTGACAATACAGGTGGATTCTAGGATCTAGTCGGCTTCCAAACAACACTGGAGATTTACAATGTTGGTTCAACGTTTACCTGCAGCGTCGTATGTTTAGAAGACAAAGAATAACAGGTTGAGAAGGAAGAAAAGGGAGGCGAGAAAGACGGAAAGCGAGAGATAAGACCATCCAACAACATTGTTTCTTCCCACGGAACATCCTTGTCGTTTTAAAGCCAGCTTCACAGCGCAGGGAAGCTTCCGCTTTGACGGTTTCCTTATTGATCGCACAAATTGTATTCCTCGAACCTAAGGGATTGCAATATTGGCGCGACGCGATTGCGATGATATTGTCGAGGACGATGCGCGAAATTGGAAACGGAGAACCAGAGGAATTCGTGAGGGCGAAAAGAGTGTTTAAATAAACTCTTGTAGCAACGCATCCTTCGCCGAATAATGAAATAACACTTCACCGTGTTATTTTTTTCTTATGATAACTTTTTCTTAGCAGGATAAATCGAAATATATTATTTGAAACATGATATATCTTTTATACAGAGTCATGTAAATGTCAAAGCTGTGGAGAATAAAAATACAGATACGCTTTCTACTTTAAAGTCATGAGATCTACCGTTTTTTTTTCGAAATTTTTCTTTTCGAAAGCTGCCTAATACTGAGTATTATTCGCTCAGGAAGAATCTCAATTTGTCCAGTGCGAACTTTCTATAAGGTCACAGTATGAAATAGCACGCTGGCGTCTTAAAAATCGAAGAAAATTCACGCGCAATCGATATGCTGCCACGCTCACCGGCTTGCGAGATGCAAATGGACTACTTTCACGTGTCATCGCTTATAAATCTCTCCTCTTCGAGCAGATTCTTGCTCGAATGCGGAACGGAGAGTAAACGATGAGTACGATGTCGAACGCAGTCGAAGGAAAACGAGGAACGGCAAAATGCGCGAAAAAAGATGAATAAAAAAAAAAGAAAACAACGCACAACAGGAGCTCCATACGGACAAACAATATGGTCTTTATCCAGCGGAAAATTTTCACGATTCACAGTTATGGACATGTACGGAAGGACCTCTTCTTCTTTTGTCCCGTCTGGCAAAGGTACCGCGCGTCTCGAGATCGGCCATTTGCCAGACGAGATTGAAGATTTGCGCCGTTGGTTTGCCGGTTATTATCGCCCAAGCGTATACCTATAGATGAAGGGGAAAAAGAATCAAGATGTGAGGGGGTAGGATAAAAACTGGCGATGACGACGAAGTTGAGGTAAGAAAAAAAAGATAGTTCAAGAAGATGGAAAGATGAAGAAGAAAGAAAGAGGGAAGAAAGAGAGAATCGCACTGATTTACCGTAGTAGATGATTCTCTCCTTCGTTGGGAAAAGGTAGAATTGAGAAAGAGAAGGAGTGAAATGGAGGGAAAGGACGACAATATTGTGACGCGAGACGCAAACTTAGTCGGAACTTTGATGGACGATCCGACGACGATGAAGCTGGACCGTCGTACTTCCATGAACTGGAAGAAGATATGATCGCGAAGCTTCCTTTCGAACTGAGTGAGTTGTGTGAACTTATATTTGGAGTATATGCTCAAGAAGGTGACTCTGCTTAGCCTCCAACTTCACTTGATGATATTTTCCATCATGTTTCATAAAAATAACATCTTCCTCTTGTGGAAGATAAGCGTGAGAAATCGAAAATCATAATGAAATCAATTTACATTAATTATGAAAAATAAACTATATATGGTTCAACAATGCTAAAACATTAAAATGGCAAATATGAATACAGCACTAATAAAATAAACAACTAATTAAAAATTAAAATATAAATCATTTAAGAGATGAAAGATTCTTATTAAAGAAATATTATAAAAAAAAACATATAATTGGAATAATATTAGTGACTATTCCTCTTGCAGCCATGTTTTGTGACATTCCTTTAACAAAGATCTTCCGTCTCTTAAATAATTTATATTTTTATTTCTAACTAATTAATTGTTTATTATTTTATTTGCCAGCGCTGCAATCATACTTCTATTAAATAATTTATATTTTTAATTGAATAATTGTTTATTATCTCATTCACGCATTAAACATAAATTTCCGCGTTGTATTTGCCACTTTTTTAACGTTTTGAGTACAAAACGCGCCTATAAAAATAAAAAACTGATTAACATTTCATAATAACGCTGTAAATGCCCTTAATTCTGTGTTTAGATTTAAATCATGTCAATCCGGGACACAATAAAAAAAAGTCATCTGTACCGCAAGAAGTTACAATGGCGTATGGCTGCGTGGTATTCCAAAAAGATTAAAGCAAGGCGTATTTCATGACGCAAATTCTCGCGAGGTTAAAACGATTTAAAACTGTCGTGGGTCGCAATCGTCTCGATCGTGATTTCTCGCCTTCCAATCGTTATAACACGCGCGCATTCTCGTTCCCCGTAATTATCCCTCCTGTCGTTCCATCGCATGTATCGCCTGGATCCCGCGCAAATGAACGTACAATTTACCGCACGCGCTCCAGCGATCTCCTTTTTCTTTTTTACCATGTCGTTTTGCACTATGAGAATTTCTACGCCATTGACGCATCATAAGAACGATTTCTATCGCATCTCGTGTGATCTCCACACCAACCCCTATCTCTCGTCCCTCTTATTCGCCAGCGACGTAAGGTATGCGATTCTCCGCTACCGTGTGGAGCAATTACATCGTAAGAAACGTTAACTTAGTTTGTCAAGCAGTTAGCACGAGGGAAGGTAGTCTTACCTCCCTCGATGGTACGTGTACATCCCTGGCGATAACGGTACCGCGGGACGAAGAGATATCAAGTTATAGTTGGAAGCATCCCACTGCTCGTTCTATCCGCTCTATCCACCAATACCAAAAGCATACGCGTATAAAGGGACTGCGCCGCAGAGAGCCGCCAGAAATTCCTGGATCGACTGTGCAAATTGCGAGAGTCCGATACGACGGTAAACTCTTGCAACCCCTCCTGTAACCGTAGTAGGAAGATCCGATATCGGAGGATATAAACGACAAATTAATGTAACGATAATAATATAATCCTTTTGGCATCGAGAGAAAAAAATGATGCAATTACAATAAATTACAATTTATTAAAGTTATCTTTCATGTCAACAATATATTTTTTTGTAGAACGATAAATATATTTATTATTATTAACATTCTAGCAATAATTGTAAAAATGAAATTTCTAACCGTAATTATTTTACCATATATAATTTATAGTTACAAACACTTCTCTTGGTGTATTATGTCACAGTCAAAGTGTTAATTAGTAAACATACACTTACTATAGTCTGCTGTAATTAAGGTATACATTTACTATACGTAAGTATACATGGACTAGTAAGTGTACATATACATTTACTAAAATTAATACTTTAAGATATATATATATATATATATATATATATATATATATATATATACAGATATAACGATTTTGCGAAACAATTAACAATTGAAATATCGAAAAATTTAGGTACATATAGAACTGAAAACAATTTTGTTGAACCATCAAATTAATTATGTAGAAAGCAATGCTGCAAAAAATTTTGATATCCTAGCAATCTGCAGCTTGCGCGTCTTACATAATTATTTTGATTTTTAAATCTGTATCTACATTATTAGATGTTTCAATAAAATTGTTCTTCCTATGTACATACACGTACATACTAAAATTGTTGAAGTATATATGTTATTACTATAAATACTTTACATCTAATCATTTAACAAGAAACATACTGATTTACAACACACCAAGGGCGAACTGGATTATACTTACACGTGTAATCGTCACTAAAGCTTCACCCCAAACATTCCCCTGCATTCCTCCAGCTTCGAAACCGTGCTGACTCGGACAGAGAATTAACAGGCATATATCAGAAATCGGGTCATGCTCGTCGTCGCGAGAGCACTATAAAGTTCCTTGGATTCTGATGAACGAGGTACGAAACCAATTCCGCGCGGTAACCAATTATGTCGTAAGAAACGGCGTTCTCGAGCAAGTTACGGTAACGTCTCGCAAGGTATATCGAACTCCCGAGGTTCGGTTACAAACTCATTCTATTTGTAAGAAATGTTGTTGACCGGAACAACTGCGGAAAGCTTCCTACAGAAATCTATGTTGGAAGTGCAAAAGATGGCGGTGCAATGAGTCGGGACATTTAATAAATATATTTTTTTTGCAGGAATTCAGAAACACACAATCGAATTATTCTGCATTTTAAAAAATATCGGTGTGGATTTAACATCGTGCGCTATCTGAATAATTCTCATCATGTTGATGTTAATGTTAACATCAACGTGATGTGGATTTATCACCAAGTTTTAAATCTACACTGATGTTTATAACCACCAGAAAATTATATAGACACCGTCTAACATTAAATTCATGTATACCGATATTTTTTAGAGTGTAATTATTATCATTGTAATTGACATAGGGTAAGGTGAAATAATTTCATGGAATAATTATGAACGAAATAAGAATTGAATTCAATTTCAAGATTCAAGTTTAACTTTGATCTCTTGATTTTGCGGAGAGTATTAAAGGATATCATCAAACAAAAAAAAACTTAAAAAATCAAACTTAAAACTCAAATGTTAGACTTAAATTTTCTTTCGTTCAAAATTGTACTATGTCTGAAATTATATCTCCTTACATCTTCTCTTTTTCCAAGATTTAAAACAGAAATATATATTCCCCAATTATCGCGGATACGCGATAAATGCTGGACACGTGCGTAGTTAAGCGGAAACGCGCGAAAATCTGTACACGACTTCGCGAAAGGAGAATACGACCGACGATGGCGAGGGTGGTTTCGACACGGGGAGCTAAAGCGAAGTCTTCGAGGTGATGTTGGCGGCAGTGTGGTGAGGCGAATCGAACGAAGTCGTGCTAAGCAACTTAGATTAGTTGAATCGACTGGTCTCGGCTGGCGAACCGCCAGGCCAAATTGTCAAGAGAATTGCTCTCCAGGTCTTGCCGTTGCGTTCAGGAGGGTGTGCGCGCGCCATTTCCTCTTCTACTTTTCACCGATATGTTCTTTCATGCGCGGTGAAACAAAAGCAGGCCCGTTGACGTAGGCGGAAATCTAATTCGCGGAAATGGACGTCATTGATTCCTGCGGCTTGGATTCGCTCGCACGCTATGCCACGCCGCGTCGCGTGCACAAGGACGGAGATCTCGGTAGCTTAAGAAATTCTTTGCGATTTTGCGGGCACAACATGCTGCCTTGTACGTGCCCGCTGTCGCGCGCTGTCGTCGAATTGGACCACGATATATTCCTTGAGCAAGAAATCATTTCGTTTTATCGACAGATGCGTCAATATTGAGGCTGAAACGCGCGAAAAAATCAACTGCAACGTTGATGTATTTAACGATACATCCTCGAGGTATATAAAATTCACGGAAAATTGGATTTCGTAACGCTTTCTTGCAGCGTACAATTATTATATACTGATGTAAAATAGTCGACAATTTGGCAGCATTAAAGCATAATATTATGGTATTCTATAATAATATGTAACTCACGTAATGTAATTATTGCACGAAATATTGCAGGATATAATAGCATTGTGTTTACGGTATCAGTTTCTAGCGTTTATAATGAGAAAGTGATTATTGGATTCAACATAGAATCGAAACAATGAACGCATTAATGTTAAATCCGCTGCAATACGTATCGTTGCAAGACTAGCGTGATACCTTTATGAGAGAATCACATCAGCATTAACGTAATCTTATATATGAACATCGTAAATACTTATAAATAAATTCCTTCGCTGTTTTAAATTAAAAAAAAATAAATATTTCTAAATTAATGTTTGTTTAGATTCTTGTAATAACAATCTTCTTTTCAGAATTTAAATTCATTTAAATATTTAAACCACAAGTACATTTAACAAAAAAAGTTTGGCTACAAAGTTATGTTTATCATATCATTAGTATAATATATATTTACAAAGAAAAAACAAATTCTGGAATCAATTAAATCTTCTTAAATAATAATTAATATTTGAAATAGTCACTTTTAAATTTGATGCGCTTCAGGAATGCAATGATAGCTGTATTTTTCCACGAATAAATTTTCTCAGGTAGTCAATAGAGTGTTCTTCAATTCTAACTGATGAAAATCTTTTGGTGATCTTCTTGAGATGTAACTGATACTCCAAAGTTTGTTTCCTTCAAACATTCTTCGTTTAAACATTATCCAGATTTGAGCTGACGTTATTTTAATATCAAAATAACATTAAACAAATAATGTCAGCTTGCTGCTGGATAATGATTTGATAAATACAAAACTTTATGGCTAAACTTTTTTCTTATCCTGTATATTACACTTATATTCTATATTTTATTTTATCTACATATATTTTATCTTACATTCTATTTTTTATTCTATCAAATAAAAACGTAAAATCTTGTTTGACTAGATCGTCCCATATAAAATCAAAATTAAACGATCTTTCCGTTCAGTATCAATTTGAAATATTGAAAATACGACAATCTAAGAATCAACAACTCGACTCGTTGACATTTCGGTTGTCGAGTCGTTGAATATCGTCGGTGGTAAAAATGATGGTTGGCTGCTTTGGAAGCAAACCGGCCGATTCAGGCGCGCGCGAGTGCTCAGCTAACCGCTCGTCAAAGGCGCTTTTATCTAGATCCTTTATTTCCGTCCCGATCGAAGTTGTATGGGTACGGCACGCCAATTCGTTTTATTGGATTCCGCGTAAGGGCGGCGCCGTTTTTCCGAGTTACCGGGCGGTGAAGAAACCCCAGGCGCGTCCTCATCCATCATCCGTCTGCGCGGTACGCCGAGTCATTTAACAAACGTCTCTTCGGGATCGCATATTGCACCGTCCGTTTGCTCGTCTGGACGCCGTTGGCATTTCCGTGTTCGCCAGGTTTGACCGCAATGTCGTGTCAATCAGCTCGTCTAATCGCACAGAGCGCACGATTACGAAATACATAAGTCGTAATTGTGTGCGCAAATCCGAGAAAGAGAGGAATGACTCATCGTGTAAAATCAAACCATAAAAATGTGAAACACAAAATGTTTCTCGAGATCTTTTTTAAGAGAAGTATACATTTCGAAGATAATAAGCGGCTTATAATATAATTTTTTTTTCTTAAACTTGAATTATGATATTAAGGAAATATTGTAGAAAAAGAACAATTTTGTCAAATATCTAAAAATTTAGATACATACAGATCTGAAAATAATTTTATTAGATCATCAAAAAATTATGTAAAAAGCATAATAATGCTGCGAAAATTTGACATTCTAGTTATCAACTTGAACGACCTATATAATTATTTTTATAGTCTAACATAATTATTTTCAGATCTGTATTTAAATTAAATTTTTATATATGAACTTCAGCGAAATCTTTCTTTACGCGTAGAGTTCTATATTTGTTAATACTTGATATAATTCTTATAATTCTTCCGAATAGAATATATATATATTTAGATACGTCTCTGTCTGTCTTTTTGTTAGAGTAATATTGAAATTTTATTGCCACAAATGAAATATCTTTATGACTCTCATTTTGGATAATTAAAATCTTATTACTATTATATGCTTGCCAAGTTCAGAATATCACCATCATTCCTTAACTATGTTATGTATGCAGATGTTACGCTTATACAATTTTAACTTCGCGTTTTATAAATGGAACAGAATATTCTCTCCCCATGCAATTTCCCAAACTTGATAAAACTTTATAAAACTAATGGAATAGCTGCCCTCATATCGCCATATACCGACGTCATAACTCGTTCAACTATAAGATAAACGAACTAGTGAGTTCGGCTGCCAGTCAAGCGCCTTTCGTGCTCCTGCACGTTCGTAGTAATAATAAAAACGGCGGTCGAATTTGTCAGGGAGCGACGCGAGAGAGTGGCTCATATTGATCAAATGCTGTGCTAGTTTCCGCGCACGATCGATAGCGAAAGCTACTCACTGGCTTCCAGTACAGAGGCAAGGTCCTCCATTATTTCTGCGTGTTTAACAAATCACGAATCGCTTTTGTCCTTATCATATTGCATCGTAATCATCATCGTCCTCATCCTCGTCATCTGGCTTTGCTCTGCAATGTTAATATTGTCTTTGAAAACTTAAATCGGTAGACTCGGAGATGCAGCCAGTTGGTTTCTATCGTGACATTATCTCTCATCCTTGATTGAAAAGTGGAAATTTCGTCAAGGATCAATTAAATTCACGAAAAATTCTCCATGTGCGAGGAACTCGAAGGCGGTTGTTACCATTTTAAATGCCAATTACATTTTACAGGTTTGAATTAATCGCAAGTCGCAAGCCGCAAGCTTCTTATA
>Ga0157363_1004186_pt1 | contig 13252 bp, 9 predicted proteins | sample AttsexASBM1_FD_111477 | JGI IMG/M metagenome (GOLD analysis project Ga0157363, IMG submission 111477) | Fungus gardens microbial communities from leaf cutter ant in Ribeirão Preto, State of São Paulo, Brazil - Atta sexdens ASBM1 | ecosystem: Host-associated > Fungi > Mycelium > Unclassified ...
AATTTCAGTAAAAAGATCCAACGTTAAATAAATTTAATTACCATAAATTTTTTTACTTGGCGGTAATAGCTCAACTAAATTAAACAATAAGTATGAGGTAGAAAAATTAATAAGCAAAAAAGTAATACAATCATTCATTATATAAGCAACTTACTTCTATACGATTTTAGTATAAAAGCAAATAACTCTTTCTGCAACTAATTTTATTTGTTAACATGCTAATAAAATTTATTATATATAAGACAATTAATAGACAAATCTGGTAAAGAAAGTTCTTTGTTCTAATTAATGAAATATTAAATAACTGTGATGTTGAAAATAGAAATGTAAGGTAAACACTATTAAAATTTCTGTACTTTTATTGATAATTCTATTATTAAAATGAAATAATCTCAATTTTCGCGAGCTAAAGTCAGAAAGATTTGGAAAATGCGGCCAAGTTATAATACATATTCATTACACGATTTTCGGGGTCTTTCTACTACAATTTTCATAATATCTATTTTTAATTATTTTATTTTTGTCAAACTCGTAGCAGCTTAACCTAGGATACAATATTTAATTCTCTTGAATTACAATATACAAAAACGATACGATGTTATCAAATTCGTTCCAAAATCATTATTATTTTTCTAGAAGGTTACTTAACTTTTATCCGAAATACCTTGCAATGCAATCGACGCAACATCAGAATTGGTGAGATTAACCGGCGCGTAAAGTCGATTTACAAAACGGTTGCGCGAATTTCACCGGATAGAATGTAATTTTTTATGAATGTTGGATGACATCGATTACCCGCGAAAAGTCCATTTCGCTGTGCGGGCCGTTGTTCACGTTTGTGCGGAGCGCGCGCTGAATTTGCAGCGGAAAATCAATTCGGTTAATTGAGAGGGTGCAATCCATGTCGTTTTTTTTAATTTCCACTCTTCGTCCCACATGTCGCCCCCCCCCCTCTCTCTCTCTCTGTCTCTCTTTCTCTCTCACTCTCTTTCTCTCTGTCTACTTCTCTCTCGCCCTTCATCTCTCGAATACACGCCAGGAATGCAGAGGATTGGGCGGGTAACGGGGTTGGACATGTTTATCGACATTCTGAAACGTTGCTCGCCCGTTTTTGGGCACCCTCCCGCAACCCGCTCCTACTACTACAACCCCTGCCCCGTTATCGGGAGTACGTTTACACCGCAACAATTAATTACGCCGTAATGCCTGGTGCAATTATTTCCAAAATAGATAAAACGACGGACAATCTCGATAGATTATGATAGTTGGTGTAATATCGGTTTGATACGCGAGCATGTAAAATGTACAAGCAGAAAAGTTAAATCAAATCCACGATTTCATGAAATGAAATATGCATCGTTAATATAAAAGAAAATGATATAAATATATAAAAAAGAGTCGGAAAAAAGTCGGAAAAAAAGACGATGAAATTAAAATTAAAAATTATTATTTAACTGAAGACAAATTATTTAACTGAAAAATTGAATAGTTTTATTGTAAAATTGACTATAAAATAAGAAAAAAATTCAATTGATCTTAAAGTCCGTTCATTATTTCTATTATCTACAGTGGAAATGTATGGATAAATGATTTTGAAAGTATAAAATAAGCGGTCTTAAAATTTAAAAAAGGAATTTCCATTTTTATTCTTAATTTATTCATAATAAATCTATTAATATCAAATATCCTATAAAATTCATATATTTTAAAAAAAAGGCCGATAAAATTTTTTCTAGTAGATATCTCTAATGCTTACGATTCTCACTTATTTTAATCAATTTAGTTACAAATTTCAATGAACATAAACAATTTCCTTTAAATTAATATTATCTTGTTAAAATATAATACGAAAGCAAAGAGCACGATTTACGTAAGACAGTACCGGTGCGTAGGAAACACGAACATCGCTCGCGAAATTCTTTTCTTCTCTGACCGAATAAATCGCACGGTTCGCGGCCGCAGGAAGGGAAATAGCAACCCCGCCTGAGCAACAAGCAAAAGTCGCGGCGTGGTGCAGCATTCACCCTTCCTGAAACGCGAAAACCAGAAAATTACGTCATGGCGGACCGTACCACCCTCCCACGCTTGCTACTTTCCTGAATAATGTTCGCGGTATGCGGCCACTGCAGTTGCAGTCGCTGCAGCTGCGGCTGACCGTGCTTAAAAACGGAAACCCGCGCAAGTATTTCATAAATGGCATCGTGGCACGAAACCGCGCGCGCGGAAACAGACGACATCTTATTACACGAAAGTCGTGAGTGCACGAGCGTAATTAAAATTGCTCGAGAAACGCCGGCGTTTTCCTAAACTCTTTGGGAGTCCTAAACTCTCTAAGAGCCCAGGTACAATGGAATATAAAAATGACAACGCGGAAAAATAAAGATATTATACAATACGTTACACGCAAAATTACTCATGCAAGACAGTATCATATATGAAACGTGTCAAAAAATTTACATTTAAAAGAAGATTATGAAAGAATGCTGAAAAGCATTATCATTTATTGTAACCAATTGTCTTTGCTAAATCTGAACATCGATAAACTGGATTACAATTCACTTGAAATAAAAAGTTAAATTTAATAAAAAGTAAAAACGATCATATTCTTTTATTAATATTCTTTTATTTGTCTTGAAAGTGTTATTTGCGAAAAAAAAGATTATGGTTATATTACAATCGCTTCAAATCGCAGAATCTTTCATTGAATTTCGCTAATTATATCAATATCGGAGAACCGAGTAATACATTTACGCAATAATTAATTATATCTATCAATTAATTCTTGATAGTAAAAGAAGACGGATATATAAACGCTATAAATTATATTTCATCATCCGTCTATTTAATAATAACGTCTAGATTGCGCAAAATATCCGAAAAAAATTTCGGTTTATCGTCGTCGATTAAATGGCAGTTTTTTTCTACGAACGAGAGTTTTATCAGAGAGTGCTGCATGCAATCGCACGGTTAATTTACACGTTCCGCTTGTTTTTTCACTCTTTTCTATTCCGAATATTGACCGATCCAGTATAAACAATACTCTATTTCTCTTTCTCTTTCTCTCTCCTCTCTCCCTCCTTTCTGTCTTTCTCTCTCTTTCATGTCTTCTGTCTCCCGTTATTTCACCGCCCATCGGTGAAATGGAGGCACCACCGATTGTACCGCCCTGCTTTGATTTATTAACCGGCACGCAATTGTTCGCGAATCGCTTTAATAATTCAGCTGTTGATTAAACGGGCAAGGTTCATTTTTACGCGTGATTTATCCCACGCATTGCTTCTCTCGATATGTGTATCCCTTGATATGTATATTTCTCTCTCTCGTTGAAAATGATTCCACAACGGCCATCGCCCGTTAATGCTCACATATCGCCAATCACGATTTAATATCATCACTACTACTCATCGAGACAACATTGTGTAAAACGCGAATACAACAGAATTCTGATTATCTCAACGCTGAACGTTTCGATCGAGCATTCGATTGTTTGTAAAAAATGTTGTTTAGTAAAGAAATCTTTTACATGCAGAATTTTAATTCGTATCGAGAGAATCCATGTATTATTAATTATATTAAAATTTATTAAAACAAAAAAAGGAAGAAATAATGAACATTACGGGAAAGAATATTTTTATATCGATATCATTGATAAAATGAATTTTCTCCCGTACGTAGACATCTTTTTTCAAATATCTTTTTTGTCTTTAAAATTTTTAAAGAAATAACAAAAATTAAAGAAACAATTTGTTAATTATCTTCTTTCAGTAATATTCTTTGTTTCTTTCCTTAACAGAATATATATCACTTAATAATTAATAATATAAAAGATAATATTTAAAAAATTATACATTATTATTTAATAAATATAAAAAATAAAATTTAAAAAATACACAATTATGCAATTATCATTTTGTCTCAACGAATTTGGCTATTAAATTTTCAATATATCAGCTACACAATTCAAAGAGAAATAAAAATTCACCGCACATGAGATTCAAATATCAATTCCACGTGCCAAGTATCGCGTTTATACGACACGTGCAACATTTTATTCAATATATTATCAAATGATACGGCGTGTCATCAAGTATTGCGATATTGTTAAATTAATAATCGTACAATCGTTATTTCGCATTTCATTATTATAATAACGTGTCATGTTAAACCGCTGTTACAGTTTATTTTAGTAGTCACAATATGTCGTATTTATACAAATAAACAAAATTTATATCATTTCGAATGAATTTATTGGTTGTCCCTCCACGAAAGAGGCAAGAAACGCGATCGAGACGCACAACGTCGATGGGTAGGTTCGGTGTGATTGAAAAAGGTTAAAAAAAAAAACGATGATAGAGATATAAAAATAAGCGCACAACTGGGAGATAAAATATATACTCACCACTTTAAGTTTTGCCTGTATTTCCCGAAGTTTTCTTCTCGCGAGAACCTGTATATGCGAGGATACTTGTTTTCGCGTTCTCGTCTTACCGGTCCTCAATTTGATATAACGGGCGATCAGCTCGTTGCGACCTGCAATCAGCGAATTATATGTATACAGATCAGTATTTATCAATAAATCGTACTAAACGTAAATATTGTTCATAAAAGAATAAATCATGTAACCAGATATACAATCAGACGTATTTAGGTCAAGAATAATATTCCTATTAATAATTTAATTATGATTCATCAAGTATTAATTCAAGATAAACTTCATACATATATTTATATTTCAGATATTGCTTTATAGATTGAAAATAAACGACTCGAAATATTTAATAAAATCAATCTTCCTACGTTATTAATGGCAATTAAAGACTTGTAGAATTAAGTGAGACTTTGCAGAACGCAATTTCTTCAAACTTTAAGCTCGTTTTTCTTTCGCTTCTCATTCTTCCAGGTAGTTTCAAGAAAAATCTGAACAACACTTCGTATAAATTCTGATTTCCATGTCGAGAATAGAAACAAACAATTGCGATATCCGCAGAAGCGTCAGAATCGGTCCTGGGAAATTGAAAGTTCCATGATGAAGATTGCATTCTCGCGAGCCTCGAATACGAGAATTCCTTCTAGAATTGACGAGAAGCAGACCGGACGGATTCAAACAAACCCTCGAGCAAACTGCTCGAAATAGGCTTTGAGAGCTGCCTCGCAGAAGCGGCAGATAAAATGCGCTTTACGATAGAGCTAAACCGTCGACGTATTTAATTCAAGCGATTGCATTTTAAACTAGCTTGAGGGACGCGCAATTTATCTTGTCTTTATTAGGTCTTATCCATGATCTTTTAATGATTTTATTATCATATCTAAAAAAATATAATATTGATATTTCACGATTGTTTGCATACATTACAATTATCTTTGTATACATTACAATCAGTTAATATACTCTATCAGATAATTCAAAATTATTACTCTATAGTACTCTACGAAGTAATTTATGTACATACTAATATCTTGCTTGAATCTTTTATTTATATTTACAACAATGTTTCTTTAACTTTTCGCAAAATATTTATATATAACAACAAAAAAGTGATGATTCAAGAAAAATATAAAATCTTAAATCAGAAACAAATCTACATAAATGATATAAATATTGATTTTTATAATTTTCTTCAAATGACTTTTTAAATAACTGTGAACAATTAGATAGTAATTGTACCGTGTGAATATTTAAACAATAATTGATCTACACAATTTCACCACTGTGGCAGATAATGCAGATTATCTCGATATCATGAATGGCGCTAATTGGCAAACGATTTACTGTAATCGCGCAAAAAAGCGCAATTTCGGTGTCGCGCGCACGGAAACGATTTTCGCGCAAAACTCGTGGCTAAATTTAGCGGGTGATAAAGTGCACTCGTCATAAATTCTAATTAACGCGGGAGCGCACGTGGAAGCGAGTACGGCGGTCTGAAGCGTCGTTTGGCGACTCAATCCAGTGGATATCCACGCGAAATTACGCGGACGCGTAACGCGCGACTCGGGTTGATAACGAGCATAATAAATCGTAATGAGTCGAAGCGGGCGGGAAGTGAAACGGGAAAGAGGCGGGAGAAACATCCCGTGAGACGAAACGAGAAAGAGAGCGGAATGCTTTCACTCGATTCGCGCAGTTACACGTGAATATAAACCGCTCGAAACTACCGATAACGAGAGACGACCGATTTCCAAACGGTGAAAAGAACCGAGAATCGATTCGAATGCATGGGGACGTATTCAGGTTTCATCGCGTACGATGAAAATCCAACGGCCTCCGGATTTAACAACACGAATATTCCATTTGCGCGCTCCATTCCGTTTTTTTTTTTTTTTTTTTTTTTTTTTTACAAAAATGTCCCCGGTTCTTACTCCTTGCGGAAAGAAAAAAACCAAAACAATTGTCCGGGGGGGGGGCCCCTTTCCGTTTTTTTTTTTTTTTTTTTATACAACAATGTACCGCGTGCATACATCGTGCGTAAAGTAAAATCGGAGAAAGAGGGAAAGAGAGAGATGAGCGGGAGTGGAATGTTTTTGTTTTTCTGTTGATCGGAAGCAATGAAAAATATAGCATCAAACTGCGGCGATCAAAATCTCAATGTAGAATATGAAGAATAATTTCCAAATGTGCGACTATCGTTAGCGTAGAGCGCTGATGTCAAAAGTATGAGGGAAAAGGAAAACAGACGTAGATTTTTCAATAAAATACTTAAAAATATAATACTTAAAAAAATAAAATAAAATAATTAAATTTCGACGAATTATTGTATCTACATTGATTTTAATTTTCTATGTATACTTGTTTGAAAAAGCCGTATCAAAAGATTGTTCACGTGGTCAATTTATTGCTTTTTAAATTTAACAGCTCAAATTCCGATAATTTTGCATTTTTACGTGCACTCGTGAAAATATTATAACTATTACATTATCGAAATTATTCAGTCTTCTAGTTATTTTCATAAAATATATAATGTTTTAAAGCAGAATCCTATCCAACGAATAAAACCGAAAAAACTCTTCTTTCAAGTCGTTCTTCTCGGACCGAAGTTCGCAGCCACGTGTCGTAGAGAGAATTGCTATTATGTTAACCGCTACCACGCTACGCATTGAACATTTCATTGAATGGTCAATATGTGATGACAAATGCAACGTAACCGTTCGACAAAACAAAGAAGTTGTCGTTGTGATCAAGCGCGGGGGAGTTCATCGATGAATTGATTTCCGGTCGATTGGACGGTGTAAACGGCGTTTCTACGCGCCACCTTATTGCCGCTTAGATTTCACAGCCGTTAAGGTTTTACGGTTACCGGTGACCGTAAAACCGGCGCCAGACGACATCAAACGTGTCGTAATTGAAATAACATTTAACCGTACGGTAAGCAGAATCACGCCGAAGTACTTCGATCCCAATGGATAAAACGCGTGACGAGCCGAATGTCTAGAATTTCTAACAACAACGTGGGAAGTTGTGACTTTAATATCGCAACCAATTTGAATTCTGTTTTCGTAGATACGTGTTCGATTAACAATCACACGTTTTACATCTATTTTGTACGTCGAGTTATAAAAGTGTTTGAAATTACATATTAATTACGCAGATATTGAGAGAATGAATATTTGCATCATTTCAGGGGGATTATAGGAATGTTAAATCAAATATTTCTCTTTTAAATGCGCATGCTGCTGACACGGAATTAATTGCAGATTCATATTGACTATCAAAGCATTTTGGCGGGGAGTGAAGAGGGATGAAAATCGCAACGTCCTGGCACGACGCGACACAACCACCCGCCGTTCTTGCCATAGGGCAAATAAATTATTTCCCCGATAAATCTCCAAGTTTCGCGGAAAGTTTCGGAGAGAGATTACCGTCTTGCTTCCTACGGAAAGACTCGATTAAGAGTCGGTAGTGGCGAACACGGCTCGCTAAATGATTCATCGTTACTCGAGCGACGCAATATGTCGACGATAAACACGAAACGTCGAGAAGATGAAATGAAACGACAACGCCGAATCTCCATCCGCCACTCTTTTTTGCATTGCAAATCGCAACTCATAAATTACGGACATTCGTCTTCGTTTCGGACTCTACAAATTGTGCAAACAAATATTGTTGCCGTTCAAGAAATTCGCTCAAGAATGCAGACGTTGTTTGTAATATAAATGTGCAATCAATGTTGCGGTACTGACGAGTCGATCGTGACCGTAATGATTCCTACAAAAGCTAAAAATACAGAATATACAGACTATGGTGAAATACATTTTCCAGTTCAATATACCTTTTAACAAACAAACAGCGAGCATTCTTCTATCACACTAACAGATATCATTTAAATTACTAATAACACAAACTCACAATAAAAAACTCTGTGCTGGAGTGGAGACCCAGCTATTCTTACGTATTTTGAGTCGCTGACGAACGAATCTGACATCAAAATAGAATCATCCTGGGCAAATTTTTAATTTAGAGCGAAAAAATGGGAAAAATAAGTCATTTTTTGCTCTAGATTGAAAATTTGCCCTGGATGATCTTATTTTTATATATAAATTATATATAATTATATATATATATATATTATATATTATTATAAATTGAAAAAAAAAAGAATGAGACTTCCCTTTAGATAAAATAAAAATAATTCATATACAAACGTAAATGCAGTTTAATTAAATAAATTTTATAATATTTATGAGTCAAAAATACGTAATGGATATTTCATATTTCTCGCATGCAGAAGTTATGAGAAAAATACAGTACTAGGTGGGCAAAACAAATTCGGGCAACGTCTCGCGGACGCGCCCCCAAATTTGTGCTTTCTCGATTACGGAAATTCGAAATCCGCTCGCTTCCGCTACGACGTTGCGAATTCGCGGCGAAGGATCGTAACGACAAGGATCTACGAAAGTACGCTATTTTCGTCGGATAGTAACGTAAGAGGGAGGAGAGATGTGCAAGAGTCTGTAGTCCTTGTAGTAGGGGGTACGACGAGACGAGAGGGGTCGGGAGGGAGGGAGGGAGAGGGGGAGAGAGAGGTGGTACGGAGAAGCTGAAGCATCGGGAGGAAAATATTCGAGATTCCAGGGGAACCGCGTGATGACTCAATTTCGCAAAGACCGTTAAATGGCCCGCTATGAACCATGCGCCACCGTCGGCCGCGTTCCTTCTCTGTTTTTGAAGGCCGAACATTCTTCGTAGGGGGGTCGATTATGCCGCTTAGGCATCTCCATAGAACGCCACAGACTACAAAGAAGAGACTCGGTTTATTTGACTTTTCCTACCCCGCCAGATCGATGGTACTTACGAATCATTGTATCAACGATATTGGTTACATTTTGCCCTTTCGACTTTTTACCCGATGCTTTTGCTCCGATCCGTTCATCTCCCTATCTTCTCAGTAACACATATAAAATAATCTATGCTAAGATACATGATAATTGAATATTAATAATAGAATGGTCAATATATTGTTGCGAGATCAGAAATACCTATGTTCTTTAAAACAAATTTAAAGATTTTTTTATGTGTAAAGATTTGACGAACTGATAAAAAATATCTATTAATCAATAGCAAAATTTTATCGTTTTTTTAATCTCAAAAAAAAGTTGCACTTTAATTTTGATTTGATATTTTCACATGCTAGTGCGATTTTAATAATGTTCTTTTGCGCATCCTAACATCGATAATTGAGTGTTCCTTTTTGATCGTTTGCTATTAGCTGATAAAATGTCTTTTTCGGCTACCTGTGCAAGCTTAGAAGCAATTTATTATCGAAGAAGGTATGGCCCTTTTTTCACAAAGAGCGTCGAATGACGAGAGTAGAAAAGGGGAATATGTAAGAGTCTTGTCCCAGGCACTTCAAGCGAAGCGAAGATCGATCATTGCCCGAGCATGTAGATGAGATCGAGATCAGCGATCGACACCGGATGTACATGAGTAGGATAAGAGCAGTCAAAAGAGAAAGAGAGAGAGAGAGAGAGAGGAAAGAAGAATAGAGGAATAGAGAAAGGAAAAGAGACTGCTAGATGCGCGACGCGACGAGCAATCAACGTAAATCACTTGGCTGATGCACAATTTAACAAGAAGGGCCATTATGATCGCGAACTCGAAGTAACGAGCAACGAGATCTTTCTCTCTCGCTTGTTTATTTATAGCAAAGTGTGTGAACTACCAACGATCCCGAGTAAGAAGATACAGTTTGTTGCATACGCGTAACTCTATTTTAAGAGACCCCCAAAGCGTTATTATTACTGCCTGATTGGAAATGACAGCGAGGAAGCTTACATAGAAGAAATATGTCCCATTATAAGCTCGTTAGCGAAACGCGAAGCAACGCGTGGCTTCCCGTTGGAAAGACATTCAGCGACAAATGTTCAATAAAATATCTGTTTACATACATAATTTTTAGACAATATCTTATAAATCGTAGCAAGTAGCTGCTCATTAGTTGTTTTATGAATTTTCTGTTCAAGTTTTTAACGATTATACAAATTATTCAGTTTATACAGCTACAATTTATTTTTTCTTATTCCCAAATTATCGATGTATATAACAATTGATCTTGTATGTTTACAAGATGAATTATTGATAATTATGTAATTATTTATCAATTTAAGTCACCAATTAATTATTATATCATATTAATTTGCATTTTCGCTAAATGATTATAGTATTTCTTGGGATAACTGAAAAAATGGTTTTTTGAAATATGATATCATGATAGCACATTAAATGTATCGTATAAATATATTATTCCGAAAATAATGTAATTATAAATACCACCATCGTGCATTCAGTGTTTATTAATTATGTTAGATTTAATGATCATCAAACGTCGTAGCTTGATATAAATCTCCAATCATTAGATTCGTATTTGCTTTCGCAAAGACCGTTAAATGGCGTACTCAATTATCAATGTTAGGATGCGCAAAAGAACATTATGAAAATCGCATTAGCATGTGAAAATATCAAATCAAAATTAAAGTGCAACTTTTTTTGAGATTAAAAAAATGATAAAACTATTGATTGCCATTGATTAATATCTATTTTTTATCAATTCGTCAAATTTTTACACGTAAAAAAATTTTAAACTTGTTTTAAAGAAATATACCGAGTTATTATCGATTATAAATAGCGGAAAAGTGCGTAGGAGTCTTTCATGAAATTATAGAGACGCAAGAGAATATGGTAATTATATCCAACGAAAAATATTAACATTAGAAATTTTTGGCAATTATTCACTACCTCACTTATTAATATCATTTATCTCTCATTAGCGTAAACCATTAAATTATTGTACAATTTTAAGGTTTCGATTTATAAAAATGACATTTCCCAATTCATATAAATTTTCCACTATCAAATAATTATATCTTTTGATTACGTATAGATCTCTAATTAAGCACCGTTATGTCACAAATAATATAACTGCAGGTATTATTTATATTAAAATTGGCCTATAAGTAGATATTCAACTGAACTCTCTATCAACATTTTTTATTAATTTATGATTTTTTTTATCACCAGATTGTTGCCTCAATTAAGTTCTTCTATTAGCATAATTATTAGCTGATTTCATGAAAAAGATTATCTTATCTCCTCGTTTTTCTAAGATCCATCATCGTCGTCTGAACAATTCATTTCAATACCATTGATATCTACGTTATGGAGTAGAGCTGCGAATTGTGCAGCTAGTACGAGCTGCAATAACGGAGGGTACTCACTCGAACGACCTTGGTGCTCGGTTGACGTCGTCGAGAGGGATCGCTTTTGACATGTCGAGGGCCCGAGAGGCTCACCAGTGGTCCTCGGGGTATCCTGGACTTTACCACGAAGCACCGTTGCTAATCGATGGTTCACAAACAGTACGCCTCGTGCCGGTCCTTCAACTGGCGAAGTGCGTTTAAGCTCGTTTGGTCAATTAGCGATTACTGAACACACCGTGGCCTACCTCTACGGTTAAGCACATGAAAAGGGCTCCTTAAACTCCGTTCACGCCAGCTCAACCGTCAAAAATACTTTTGATCCGGAAAATTCTGTGCTCTTAATTTTCTCTGACTCTTTCAAGAAGAATAAAAAAACGAATGCTTCTAGAAGCAAAATAATTCCATCAATTAAAATATTTATGTCTTAACATGCCGCAATTTAAAAAAACATGGAAAAAATTAATTATAAATGTTTTATGGGAAAGTTTTAAGGAAACTATTAAACAAAACAACAATACAAATAAGAATATTGTATTTAAAAGAAAAAATCCAAGTACTCTATTGTAAAGAGATAGTTGTAAAAAGATTTATTCTGTTCAATAACATAAATATCACAATTCCAAAATTCAATTTGAGATTTTTTCCTTTTCGATAAAGATAAAAAAAAAATAATATGATAAAGCTTCTCGTAACATTCGTGAAAGCAGTGAAGGAAGTCGTCAAGTATCTGATCGCGCAAGGAACGAGAAAGCACAGATACTCCCGCGTGGCCTCAAAAGGCACCCCAAAAAGCTATATGGGCGTATATACTTTCGAAGCAAGGATGCGGGGAGAAGCCGGAGGAGTTGGGAAGTCGATAAGTGTCCTTGCGCCAGAAGGAGGATTCTCTCGCATCTTGACACGGTGACCCCCACCCTGACGACCTCGACAAACCCCTCTGCTACTACTACAACTACCGGGCAAACCCCGCAACCCAGTCCGTTCTTCTTCTTATCATCCCTAGGCGCCATTCCATCCATCTTCCTTTCTTTCCATTTTCTTCGGCGCTACAGCACCACTACCATCCTCAACATTGCCACCGACACACACTAAGAGAGCAAGAGCGTGCGTGAGTGAGTGAGTAAGTGAGACAGAGAGAGAGAGAGAGAGAGAGAGAGAGAGAGAGACCATTCGCCGGCATGGCACCACCATACCAGGATCCGTCGACAACCCGCCTTCCTCCCCCACGACCCGTATACTCGCTCCCTTTCCGGGACCCGTACCATTCCCAGCTCCCCGCGCCAACCCTCACCCCCGACTCCACCTCATGCTCTGTTCACTAATTGCACATTCTTCGCATAGTTTCGCCACCCCGTCCCCTCACCGACCCCCTCCTCGAGGGAGGAGAGAGGTCGAAATGGGGGTATAGCTCTCGACACACAACTACCGCCTGCCTCTCTCTCTCTCTCTCTCTCTCTCTCTCTCTCTCTCTCTCTCTCTCTCTCTTCTCTCTCTTTTCTCTCTCTCTCTCGCTCTTTTCTCTTTTTTCCTCTCTTTCCCCACACATATACCTCTTTCTCCATAC
>Ga0157363_1004187_pt1 | contig 13251 bp, 3 predicted proteins | sample AttsexASBM1_FD_111477 | JGI IMG/M metagenome (GOLD analysis project Ga0157363, IMG submission 111477) | Fungus gardens microbial communities from leaf cutter ant in Ribeirão Preto, State of São Paulo, Brazil - Atta sexdens ASBM1 | ecosystem: Host-associated > Fungi > Mycelium > Unclassified ...
CGCGCGCGCGCGCATGCAACAGGCACACAATGATCGTGTAAGAATTCTATAAAAAAATATTTTCAGACAGCATTAATATGTGCGAAGGAATTTGCGTACGTGACTTTTCAAACGTATTGCCAAACATCGAGAATACTAAAACAGAACATTCCGTTATGATTAATAAATCGATAATTTAGTTTTGTTCAATGGAATAAGATTAAATTATGTAAATAGTAATAATGTTTTTAAAAATAAAAATTTCATAAATAGAAACAAAACTCAACTCCAGAAATAAATTGTCAATATTTATAATCAAAATTATTAATATTATGTAAAAAATTTATTTATATGTATTATACACATTTATTGCATAATATGTAATTTTATATATGTAATTTAAAATAACATGTAAACAAAATATGTATATATATTTTTTTAACTTATATATATGTAAATTAACAAATTCGCTTGCAAGGAAAAATTGTTTTTCAATAGTTCCGAAAATTTAATTCGCGTAACTGACTACTTACACTGTTATTCTTAACAACATTTGCTTATGAAATTCTCCTATTCGTTGTAGACGTTTATAAGACCGCGCAATGCTTTCCAGCATAATTTTGCGCAATAAATTATGCTAGGTAATAATTATTGATACTGTGTGTGTGCAATAAAGAAAAAGGAATAGAGTCATTGCATGCATACATTTCACATGCACACTTGACATCGAACTCTCCCCGTAATTCTTAAGTACAATCGAAAACAATTCCTTTTGCTTGCCTATCATGCATAACGCGAATATCATATCAACCTTCTTACCTCATTTGGCGATAAAATGGAGAAAAAGAGAGAATACAATTGTAAAAATAGCATTATATCAAATTTAACTGTTTTTCAATGCATATTTTATGTTTATATACTACTATGACAGAAAAACTTTTTTTCTTATAATTAACTGTGATTTTAAAATATTTTTACTTAAAAAAGAAATGTTTAATCCTTTTTATGTTTTAATGTATACTATAAGCTATAAGCTAGATAAAATTGTAATACTAATTTTAATGCTAATTAAAAATCAGTTATGGATTATATTATCTATTTATGACTGGATAATATCTTTATCACTGAAGAAAAAAATTGCTGCAGTGCCACATTTCAATTATTTCTCTTAATCGGTTTTTTAAAACTGCTACCTATATTACCACAGTAAAATTAAGCTCATTTAATTTCTGAAATAAATTCTTGAATTTTTTACCAATACATTTTTGTCGATTTTCACGAGCAATATGAACCTTGTTTACTACGACCGCTGAACATTTGAAGAATTTAAGCGAGGACACAATTGTAAAAGTATAAAGAATTTTTATCTAGCAAGACTTCTTGTATATACAGAATATACACTTCCTGTAACTTCCTATAAGCTTTTTATTTACTGAAGATAGTTGATTGTAAACTAAAACCTTTGGGATTTTAAATTTGTTAACACTAGTTTTAAATATTAAAATTTAATTGTACACATAGACTTGCACCATTATTAATACTTATTCAAATTTTGAATTCTCTGAGCCTTGAGGTACTTTATTTACCGCAGTACAGTAATCATTAAAAAAAAAATCTTTGCAATATATTATTAATCTTTCTTAAATACGTCAAAATGTTGAAATAATATTTCAATATATATTTTAAATACATTTATTTCAGATTGTGACCGATTACTTTCGAAATTGCACTAACACAATCAAACTGAATTAATGATAATCTTACAAATTAAATTTAATCATCGATTTGATTGCTACTAACATCTTAAAATTGCAAAGAACTTATTGCAAAAAAATGTTATCACAGCTGGGATCATACTCGGATTCCTCGAATTCCGTATGGAAATTCTTCGATTACCAAGCCATATATATTGAAATATATTGGATTTTTATTCATAACTTTTTTATAAGTCTGAGCAAATAATCAAAAATCTAAATTATAATATGTTTCTATAAGTTTCTATCTTTGAAAATAAATTACACAAGAATGCAGATAATCCCTGCAGATAATAAATATATGCAGATATATACAAAATAATAAAAAAAAATGCTATCAGGAATTATATTAGGTGTGGGAAAAAGTTCGTTTTTTTAATGCCATCCAACGGGAAAAACGCCACGAACTTTTTCCCACACCTAATATATATCCATACTAATAAAAGGTTCAACGATTCGCTAACATTTTTGAGACGCTTCCAACAGTTTAAAAGAAATTAAAAGGTATAAATATTCATCTTTTCCAACTACAATTTGCAATAAAAAAATTGAAAAAGAATGTTTTAAATAAAAAATTAAAGTCACCTTAAATTTCTTAAATAGCATTTTATATAATTATTTTCATAACATTGTAGGAATCTTTAAGACGTATATAGGAAATATTATTTTTATTGATGTTTTATTAATTTAATTAATACACATAAACATAAACATAAATATCTTCAATAAAGAAAAATTGTAACTTTCTTATCTAAGCAAATGTTCAAATTGCTTGCCTCCTTCTGCAACACAAAGTTCTGCTTTTTTTTTTATCAAATTACTAATAATAATTTTTATATTATTAATAATTTTTATATTATTTAGATCTAAAGTTGTATAAACTATAATTATATATATTGTATATATTTGGGAGATATTTAAAAGAGGTCATCTGAATAACTTGTGTTTAATATATTTATAGATTATAATATAATTATAGAAGAAAAAATATCAAACAAAAGTTGCATAGTTTTAAAAGGGACGTATTTTGATCATATTTTTTTTCTTCTAGGTAGAGGCGCTAAAAAGATATGAAGGTTACTCCACTTTTTTAAACAGAATTTTTAGACGATTTTTTTTTACACAATATGGTTCCTTTAATTATTATGTACATAAAAGTAGTGATATCAAGATAGTGATATCAAAAAATCAAGTTTACGAGAGTTTATTTAATATTTTGCCAATATGACAGAATAAAGTATAAAACAGCAGAATAATTAGAGGAACTATATTGTGTGAAAAAATCATACAATTTCGTTTAAAGTGGAAGTAACCTTTATATCTTTTTAGCGCCTCCTTAAAAGAAAGACAACTGAAATATGTCCCCCTTAAAATCATACAACTTTTGTTTGGCACTTTTCTTTCTATTGTTAAAAACAAGCGGTTATTTAAATAACCTGTTTTAAATGCCTCACCCTGTATACATCCTTTTTTTGAAGATCTAGAGTTAGGGTGATCAGATCTAATCTAAATAAATTAGGACATTCCTGATTGAAAAGTAATACAAAAGTAGAATACTAAGGCCCGATTGCATCAACATTATTTTGATTTTAAGCGAGGCTAAATTTTTTTTATCTTTTCTCTCACTCAAAAAAGTGATCTTGTAATTATAGCGAAAAATGATCTAAGTACGAAAAATAACTAAAATAGATAGATTTCTAGCAAGTACTGCGATATTGGATATGTATTGTATGTATGCACGTAATTATATAGATGATAGAGATAGACTTTAGATTTGTGCTATAAATTCTATGCGTATGATACATAATTTTCTATCAGATATAAAAAACAGCAATTCTAATTGGAGCAGCAAAATATTTTTTTGCGTGATTTCGGCTTTAAAGAGAGAAAATGAGAGTTTTTTAAGCCTCTTAAAGTCAAAGTACGTTGGTGCAATCGGGTCTAAGACTCAAAAGTAAGACAAAAAGAGGATATTTTATGTTAAATTGTAGTACAAAATAAATAGTATATTTGAATAGTATATTTGAATTTAAAAATAGAAAAAAAGAACATGCATTTAACAATCCTAAGAATGATAAAAACATGTATTTAGTACAAAAACCGATTTTAATATAATAATACCTAATAATACCTAATAATTTTCAAATATTTTATCACAGATACATAATAATTATCTAATGATTAGTTTCTCTACTTAAATGTCAAACAGAAGCGTACAGAAAATAATCTATCCGTTTAATATGAATATTTGTCTTTGTATTACAAGATAGAAACTATTAAAAAATCACTTAGTTGTTTCTATTCGCATGTACAAAATACTACAATTAGTAGATATTTTGCTTAAAAAAAATGCATAGAATATCTAAAAATACTAAAAATACTAAAAATAATAAATATATTTAAAATACAGATAGAGACCAGATAGTTTTACGGTAGTTAATATATGCTAATATATGTTACATAGTCATTTATAAACGGATGTTTCTAAATGGTGTCTTATACAAGCAATGCTGACAAGATGTGAATTTCATACTGATAATCGCTGGTAACATTCTTAATTATATTAGATACATATATAATTCTTATTATAATATATTGCGAACACAAAATTGTGCTCATTCGAACGTAAACATTTTTACCTGCAAATTTACGTGCTCATAAAGCGTATAGAGATTCGATTTTCGCATGTTGTATCCACATCTAATGATTTCTATTGTAAATTCTAAATAAAATTATTATGTATATCATGTATAATGAACTGAATCATAATGTAATAAGATATGGTGAAATGTTCTCGCGAATGCGCTGCAGAAGAGTGAATTTAGACCCAAATTTGATTGGCTGTTCCAATATGCTGCTGCTATAAGCAGAAAAGTGCATTTGGACCCAATTGATTGTTATGCTATCACCATTATGCGCAACGTTTTTTACCTTATCTATTATATCATGGACTTAATAATCGGTCTCCTTGTTCTCTTTCAAAATACTAAAAAGCATATATCCTGAATACGCTAAAAATCAAGTTGGACATCTCCAAATGCTTTAAAAAGTAGAATACATATAGGAAAAAAATAGGATGACTGTTCATCCTTAATCGTAATCTTAATATCTTAAATATTATTTAGCTTATAAATTTATAACTACTATTTAAAATAATATTACAAGTTTAATATTAAATATTAATAAAATCATATACATTAAATTCATCTTAAAAACCCCTACAATATTATTTTAAAAATTGTATAATATTATTTAAAAAATCAAGATTACTTTAACTTTTTATTTAAAAAAATGTTTTAACCAATAATATAAATTGTAAAATAATGCAATTTATTTATTCAATAATGTAATTTTTTTATTGCAAGTTGTACTTAAAAAATTACAGGAAAAATATAAATATTCATCTCCCAATTTTTTTTAGTTATTGAAAGCGTACCAAAAATCGAACCATTATGTTAAATAATCTATAAATTAGAACATAATGACAAAAATTATAATGTAAACGAAAGTTGCATATATAAATTGTTTACTAATACAAAATTAATATAATCAAGCAATTATTTTCAATCTAAAAAACTCATAAATTACACATGTTAACATGGCAAGACTTTATCAACAGTTAATTACAATACTATCGAATGGAAATATTATTTTTTGACCAAACAGTTATTATGGTCTGATACTTCTTTGGATTCTTCGCTAATGAGTTTAGTCAGGTCAAGAAATGAATTGATTGATAATTAATTGATATTATTCTCAGTATACATAAGATAGACTGAAATATGTGGACATCTAACCTAATATCAAGTTCGTGAATTTATGAATCCTCTACGATTTATGCATCCGGTTACGTTCATATTTAATACTTGATTGTAGAAAGTAAATGCGCCTGATTTGATAATTAACACACCACTTTATATGATAGCGTTAATATAATTCGAAATGTAAATGAACTCAATTTTGTTTTATCATACGTATATATGCAATGCAAACAATTTCATTATATTATTGATAAAAAAGCAATTTGAAAAATAATAAAAATTGATAAGTAAATATTTATAGTTTATCGATGTCGCATAGTAAATAAATAATCTAAAATTTAATATTATTCAAAAAGTAATTGATGTATATGATTTGTAGAATGTAAATCATCAGACGTCAAAAACTGCATAAATTATTCAAAGAACTTTGATATCAAATTGTTTAATTATCTATGATTCAAAGAATCTGCCTGCGCAAGAACGACTTTAAAAAACTTTAAAAAAACTAAATCAAGATGTAAAATGAAGTATACAACAACAGAAATATAAAATCAATTTTTTGCATCAATATAATGTGTTTTGTTATTTGTTCTTTATACTTTTAAAAGTATTTTAATATGAGGAAATACATTTATCTTAATACAAAGAAAAAAAAAGAAACAAATCCAATAAGCGAATACTATTTTGTAATATGGTGATAAAATGGAATCGCATATATTATTAGAGACGCAGTTGAATTGTAAACCCTTTCACATTTTTCTCTAATGATATCTCAACTAAGATTACAGTTCCCGACCTTCATCTTGATTCGCTCAAAAGTATCATGTGACCATTTTTTTTTTAAGCCTTCTTATTAGAATGTCCAATGTACTGAACTAATGCTCTATGACATCCGGTCCCATTGCACCTGTTATATATAGTATATTGTTATATATTAACTATATAGTCACGCAAGTCCCATATAAGATACAATGTTTCTGAAATGTTATAAGGAAAAATAATACAACATTCATTACAATTTATACAACATTAGAAATATTGTGTGCTTACAGAGTCATATGTCCAGATGTTTTTGCAAAATCTCCTCAAAATCCGTATAGGAAGCATACAATTTTCAAATTTATTTAAAGAATAGGTAAGATGTTTAGCAAAAAATGTATTTGTAAATTTATTTTTATTGAAAAAAGATAAAATAAAAATATATTGTATTATATATTATATAATTTATTTAGACTACTTTTATATTCTTAGTTCAATTAAACAATTATATGTAAGTATTATCGACAATGATTGCCAGAAAAGAGTTCTTCCAACAATATAATTTGCTACATGCGTTCTTGTTTCGAGAAAACACTTGATCATCGTCGATAACAAAAGAAAAAAAATATTGACAAGTATCATGAGACTGCAATCATAGCTTTAATTACTTGATTACTTGTCTTATCACAAACTATCGGCTTTGCTCTCTTCTCAGAAACGCTTCCTGTTTTTACCTGTTGTTATTCGCTTAATAACTATGCTAACGAACTCTTTTTACCGATATGAGGAAGCGACCGAGCTAGCAGTTCTAGGATCAAGTATGCAACACGTTGTTTTTATCTTGTGTAGGCCAAGGAAACTAATTCCATTTAAATTGATTTGTTATAAATTAAAATGATCTCTTTTCTCATTAATATTCGTCTTATCGATTCGCTATATATAATCATAATATTAATGATAGTGCCTCAAGATGTTTTTTTTTATTCTCTTTCTTTGTTTGTCTTTTTTACTAAATTTAATAATAGCTTTATTATTATCACTTTATTATTTTATATTGAATTTATAAAATAATTTATAAAAAAAAAGGATATAGATAGAATTAGATAAAATATATAATTATTAAAATATTATTTACACATATAAAAATTTTAATGATATTGCAGAAATCTAACAGAAACTTATTATCACAAAAAATAATTGCAATTTTTGTAAGACAAAACCAAGAAAAAATATTTTATATATTCATAAGTATATTATTTAAATTATAATTTTATTAATCTGAATAAAAATGTTAATAAAAATTTAGAGGAGAAGATGGTATTATGGCCAGTGTATATATTGTGATCTTCCTTAATATCTTCGCTATTATACAGCGAATCCTTTTGATTACTTTAATTTTAGCTTTAATTACATCTACTTTTTCATTTATCTCAAACTTGTGTATTATCACACAAATATATGTATTTTTTAGTGTTGTTTGCTATTTAATATTTTATTTGACTATATAATATTTTGAGTTAAAGTAAATTTGAGTTATGTAAATTTAAACAATAGCATGGCATTTTGCTAATGTGGCACTCTATTGATTACTATTGACTTCTTTTTTGAGATTTTCATATCAAAATAATTATTTGATAATCGATTGTAGCTCTACAATGTAATCTATAATTTATATTACGTGTATTATTTTTAGTACTGAGATTTTTAGTGAGCAGTTTATATGTAGAAGTTATGTGAACGTAGGGTAACTGTCCCTATTAATGTGTCTTTTAACCAATTTGCTTATTATTGAATTAATTATTAAATATTGTAGCTTTTATTTCTGCTTGCAATCAATATCGGTTTTTCAACTATTTTTTTTCTTATAATATTTCTTTAATCTAAAAAATGTTAATAATACTTTATAATGCTTTTGACAAAAATAGAAAACATGTTTTTGTTCTTATTAGTGAATTCTTTAAGCGGTACCCTGTTAATGTGCCCCCAATTTGTTTGCTTATCCACATTTGACTCATTTTAACATATAGTTACTAAAACAGGTGATAAATTTAATTTGGCTAATTGCCAAATCTGATCTTGTTAAAAAGTTAAATGGCTAATAGCTTCGGCAACACACTCTTTTTTAAACACTACGAGTGTCGGCAAAGCACGGGCTGACTTTTTCTCATTTTTTTCGTTAACTATATTTTCAAATTGTATAACTTATATGGTTATATCCAAAAAGAATTGCGTCTAGCCTATAAATTTCGTCGTAGTAGCGGCTCCACTTATTGAAAAAGTGCTAAACCAAAATGCACACAATTATCTACTGCGCATAATTACCCCACTTTCTTCCCTCCAGGGAACATCCCAAAGATGTCCGTTTATTATATCCTTGGAACATGATCCTAAGGATATCCCCAAGATAAAGTGTGCTATTAGATTATAGATAATTAAAGAAGTAACAACTCATAATTCATAAATTTGTATTCATATATTTCTATGCAAAATTAGCTAAAAGTAAATTCCACAAATGTGAAAATAAAATGAATTACGATCTTCTTTATCAAATTCATAATTTAAATAAAGCATATATTACTGATAATATTAGAATTAAAATTATTTCACATATTTGTAGGATTCCCTAAAATAGTTTTATTTATATTTCCTCTTTTTTATTTTTTGTAGTATCATTTTAATAAAATTGGAGTGCAACGTTAACTTAATTGGCATACTTATCTATAAGACAAGCTAACCTTAGTTATTATATATTGTCGTATTACTGTATCAAATAGATTTATCGGTGCTGAAGGCATTCTTGTATTTACAGGAAAATCTTCTAAAAAAAATTGTCGTTACATGTTTGCATCTTGCAGAGCAACATACAGAGCTTTCCAACAAGAGCGACATTGTAATCCCTATTAACTTGAACGCCCCAACATCACAAATCAAGTTGGGACACGATGAAAAATTTAGTACTTTTGTTGCTAATTTATTTTTCTTTTTCTGCTAAAATATTGAAGTAACAAAATAGTTCTAAAGCAACAAATTAGTAGCAAAATAGAGCACTAAATTTTTAAATTTTTACCATGTCCCAATTTGATTTGCGATAGTGGGGAGTCCAAGTTAATATACAGTGATCATTTCATCTTTGTTTAACATTGGCAACTATAAGGATGTTATGATTCATTGTGGTTTACACTATCATCTGTGTCTCTTGTTGGAAAGCTCCCAAATAAATCAACAAAAACTATTTTATATCGAAATAAAAGATCTCTAGATCTTTTCATTATATTAATTCATCTCATATATATTATATATTAATTTATAAATATTTTGTATAAATAGTTTTAGTTGATTAGGCCTATTTTATCAGACACTATGTTTGCTTATCTCATGAAAAAGTTAATTATTGCAAAATTTCAAATATTATAAAATCTGCTATGTCATCTGATAGAAAAACATTTTCTAGTTTATATTCATATTTCCAAAGTTTTATTTGTATCTTTTGTTTAGAAATATGATTCAAAAACAAAGTGATATAACGATATACATTAGCCTTCTTTTATTACATACAAGAAATTACTTCCGTCTTACGGAACAATTATATGACTTTTAATTCTCTAAGGTAGTAAATTTCTATTATGTAATTATTCCTTATCTTACATCATTCTTTGTATATTATATTCAGCTACAGATATTAAGTCTTTTAGAATCTTAGACTTTAAGTTTTTTAGAGAATCAAGTTTTTTGAAATCTCGACATAATTCTACATAAAACTTTATTTTATTATTAATCTCGATCGTTTATACATTAATCAGAATTTAAAAAACTTTAAATTCTGAATTGCTCGAATATGGGGAATATCTACGTTGACTACGGAAATTTTCGTGTTGGTTTTGTCTTTATTAACATTATTAATGCATCAAAAATTTTATGATGTAATAATCGTTCATTTTGAGTAGTTCTTCTATTTATTATCTTATGATTTTGTAATTGCTTAATGATTATGTTATACATAACACGTCATGAAGACACGAGGACATTCATGGTGTCGATTCGAAAAGTATGCATGTCAAGAGAGTGGGCCATTTACTGGTAATAGACCATGAACAAGGTCAATTTCACTATATTTGTACAATTCTTGGACTTTAAAACTAATCATCATTCATTATATATACACGTATAACATCTAATACTATTTTAGATATCTATCACATCTGAATTTCTCTAATCTTCCTTTATATAAGTTATATCTTACATGAATCAATCATGTTATTATAGAATCAAATAATTTTCTTATGACATAAAAGTCAGAAAAAAGACATGATTATAAGGTATGTGAGTATAAGGTATGTTTTAAGATAAATATTACATTGATCATGTCATATTACTTTATAATGCAATTCTTTTCAAATATTAACATCCTCTTTTTTTTTATTCCAATAATCTTATATAATCTTATAATCTTAAACAATTTTAGTTTCAAATAATTCTTATTTTTAACTTTAGATAACACGAAGAAGAACACAAAAAATTTATTGATCTATCAAGTTTGAAGATTAAAATAAAATATTCCACAATCGTTTTTTTCTATCTGGCAAGTAGATTGCCTTCTCCAGAATGTCTGAAGCCAGCCCTGGCCGTGGGTGAAAATAATTTTAAAATCGATGAAATGACCAGCCCCTTCTCATCGTGTCCGGCAATATGTGTTCATATCAGTTATACTTTATGAAATATTTGCCCCATCGTTTTGCAATGACCGTATATAAAAACACATGATGATATGGCGTATGTTGTTCGAGCAGTTTTGTAATCCTAACTACATTCCAAGGAAGGGAATTGTTTTAATAAAATTAAACGTAAAGCTACACAAATTGCAAATCTTTTTGTAATGTACTGAAAATATAATACGCATTCCTTTCAATTTTGTAGGTAAATCTGTTATTATTCTAATAGTAGAAGGTCTAAAGCTTTTAAGGTCAAAGTAATCTACAATCTAGGTGTTAAAAAATAAAATATGAAGTTGTTAAGTATGTCTCATTGGCAACGTGTTAAATCCATTGATTTGACTGCCATGGACTCGAAAAAGAACAAAATTATATTCTACTTTGATACAAAAATTTGTGCAATCGCAAAATTGTTCCGACTAGTTTCTTCAGTTTCTTGTAGCATTACACACGTCGATTTTTTAATTCGGCCTAAACATTTTTCACGAAATATAAGTCATTCAACATCATGGTCAACTGTCATCATCCAACATCATAAACGCCTACTTCGATGCATAAAATCTTTCCAAAACCAAAAAAATCATTCAAATCGTCCTTGCTTTATTTAGTATAGTTGACATCAATTTTTTGTGTAAGTCAAAAATTGTTACGTCATTCTTTTTTAAAATATTTATATTTTTAATTAATAATTAATTTAATGGTATATTTAAGTAATAAATAATATTTAATAAACATTTTATATATTTTTTAAATCTTCTTAATTTTCTTAAAAATTCATCATTACATAAGTATTTACTATTAACAATGATTTGCTGTCTTTTGAGAGATCAAGAGATTTTCTCGTTACATCAAAACCCAGATTAATACAAAGAGTCAAACAGAATTCAAAATAATTCAATTATTATTCCATCAATTTAGAATTCATTTTTCAGACACAAAAAGAATTCTTTTTCTGTACACTTCTGAAGAAAATTCTTTTTGTAACTGAAAATATACTTAGAAATAATGATATGTAACTGAATTCTTTTGTGTTATCTAAGAATGATTCAGGTAATTTTCGAGACACTCTTTCTTTTAAACAAATTTATTTCAATTGTCGGAATATTATCACAACTTCATCAAACTTATCAAGCAGAAATGAGGGAATGTTATTTGTTTGCGTAGGAATTTCCCTTACATCGTGTTATGAATGCGAGATGAATGTATAAGGATATGAGATTATTTATTGCTAGTCATTCATTATTGGTCTTATGAATTAGCACAAAAATAATATTATAATATTTCACGTTCTTCGTGAAATTATAATATATAATAATATTTTGAATAATAATATTTCGATAATTCCATATGTTCTCGAATTCTATAAAGTTTTAATTGTATATGTATTATACTAGAATTTGATTTTTAAGATTTTAAAAATTTGAATTTTGCATAATCTCACATATATGTAAATTTCCTCAAATCATTAATATATTGATTATATGTAGATGCTACTTTGTCTAAAGCGTCATATTTAAAAATTAATACAGTCTAAGCTAAAATTTACATTTTATGAAAAAGTACAATAATACAGAAAAATATATAATAATATAAGAATTAAAAATATATAAAAATTGAAGAGTTGTATACTGGTTTAGGACATTAGACGAATAAAAACTATTTGATCTTGACCGTGTGAGTGATTTCATATCTCGAACACTTCTCTTTTTCTGCGGCCTTCGGTCTTTTATCAATGGATTCCATTCGAACCTCCGTGACTTATCGAACAGCCTGACGAAATTACTGATCTTGAATTACTGTATAATCAACAGTAGAGATATAGTGTTTTATAGAAAGCCTATCAATATAAGAAAGCATAATCTTGTGAAAGGAATTAGAAAGCTGAAATACGATTAAATATATAATTTTTGTTTAATATCAAAAATTTCTAATTATCAGACCGCTGAAGAATAAAGAAATGTACATATAAAAAATCGGCACACATTTGAAGGCATTCTTTTAATATTTTAATGTTTTAATGTTTTAGGACCAATGTTGATTAACAATCACTTTATATTGATAATATAGCTGCAAAATTAATCTAACTAGGAGGTGACCGTAGAATGGTTTTGTTGAATGTAGTTAAATGATTCGATTAGCTCCTTTTACTGGAAATGTTTTGTAATAATGTTATGTTTTGTAGTAGTGTTATCTCACACACACACACACACACACACACACACACACACACACACACACACACACACACACACACACACACACACACACACACACACACACACACACACA
>Ga0157363_1004188_pt1 | contig 13248 bp, 11 predicted proteins | sample AttsexASBM1_FD_111477 | JGI IMG/M metagenome (GOLD analysis project Ga0157363, IMG submission 111477) | Fungus gardens microbial communities from leaf cutter ant in Ribeirão Preto, State of São Paulo, Brazil - Atta sexdens ASBM1 | ecosystem: Host-associated > Fungi > Mycelium > Unclassified ...
ATATTTGGTATATTACACATTTTTTTTCTAATATTTTTTGTTTATATATTATATTTTTTTTTTTTTGTGTTTTTGTGTGTGTGTGTGTGTGTGTGTGTGTGTGTGTGTGTGTGTGTGTGTGTGTGTGTGTGTGTGTGTCCATTCATACATATTTATAAGGAAACAAGAATTCAATTAGTTGAACTCGGAAATAATTGATGTAGAAAGAATTCCACAGAAGATTTTGCTGAAATATCTAAACATTTAATTACACGAAAAGAATGATTTTGCTGAAATATTTAAAAAATTAGCTAAAGAGAATCTAATAGATTTGAAAATAATTTGGTTGAATCATCAAAATAATTATATGGAATGCTTAAGTCTAACACATTTTAACAATCTTTCAGACTGCACAGAATATTTATAATAAATATTACTATTTATTTTTTGAAATGTTATGTAAATATTTTATTCATATTTTGTATAAAACTTTATTCGAAATATTATTAAGATATAGACTAGATATTTTATAATATTTTATAATATTTTATAATTATTTTATATTTTTGATAAATATAAATAAATATTTCTAGTAAATATTTTTTACTTAGATTATAAATAATGTTTTATTAAGTATTTTCCGCAACATTTACAATAAATATTTCATAATAAATATTTTTTGATTGTGCAATTTCAGACCACAAAAATATTTAAAATAAGTCTAATGAATATTTGCAAATATTTTGTAAATATTTTATGAATATTATGTGCTGTCTGGGAGCTTGAACATTTTACAAATTATTCTGATAGCCCAATAAAATTATTTTCTAATTTACCTAAATTTTTAGATACTTTAGCAAAACTGTTCTTTCCACTTTTCGTAATCTAGATTTTTTGCAAGAAAAGCCTGCAGATTTTTTACCATTTTAAATTGCATTTTTGATTGCTTTGAAAGAGAAGATAATGAAGGATTATCATAAATATTTACGCATAAAAGAATATGTAATGAATTAGTTACAATGAAAGAAATAACACTACTTTCATCCAAAAAGATGCTTAATAATCTAAATCCTCAGTATATCTTCTTAACAAAAATTAAATTGCAGATTTCCTTCCGTTCGCATTACGTTTCGTTAAATATACAACGGATAAAACGCGCACGACAGAACAGTACATTGATAAGAATAATGCTTGAGTCCCAAGGAACGTTTCTCTCTTCCATTACCTCCCATTTCTATTTCTTCCTCTTTCGAGAAACAATCCTAGCGCAAGAGCCCTTCGACTTCGCATTTTTCAATTATCGATCCACGTCCCTCGGACGCAGCACGTACGTTTTCGCTGCAATTCTCCCGTTGGTATTTTCTTCAGCGAGTGTACGTGTACACGTATACATTTCTTCTCAGTGTCAGTGTGGGACGAGCGTGATTTAAGAAAGGAAGACGCGAGAAGGTTCGATAGGCTAGCGCGACTCGAGACTCGACTACGCGCGTCTCTTTGGATACAAGCGCGATCCGGCGATGCTTTACAACGCCATTCGGCCATTCGACGCACCGTAGACAAGGGATACCGAGGCCATTAGCAGTACTCGCAGTTCATTCACCCAAGACCTTGAAGATCCAAGCATGCACCTTCGAAGCAATCGCGCGTCGGGCAATTTATATCGAGTTACAGATATGCATCATTGATCGAGTGGCGAACTCGTTGACAAGACGATGCAGATCTATACAATTTACGAGCGCGAATCTCGCACTTGTTTAAGAAAATATTAGTAACAAATATAAAAATATTAGTAACAAATATAAAAATAGAGAAATTATTGTATAACGACAAATAGTTTGGATACAGAAGGGAATAACTTTTATACGATGAATTGAATACTTTATTTCTTGGATTTGTTAAATATATGTGTGTCTGGATATGAAATGCATGAAAATTTATTGAGGAATTTACATCGAGTATGTGCAATACAATCTTTTTTTTTTATAAATTTTGACAAATGTAATCGACCGGCCTCTTTCCCAGGCTAAAGACTGCCAGTTTCGATCAGTTTTGTTAAGTCATGCGAACGACATGGTTTTCGAACTTGAGAGTTCTTAGAGTAATCTACGAAGACAATGTCGCCGTGAAAGTGATCGAGATGATGATAGTTTCGGGTGAGTGATTTTCCGACTGCAAAGACTAAAAGATGATCCTTTCTTTAACACTAACGAACACAACAGGGATCAACTGTCTCTTTAAATTTATAAAATTCATAATTGACGAATTTTCCATTTAAAGATAATTTAATCTTCTTTAATAAAATATCCTCTAATAGAGATATTTTAAATTCATTATAGATTTCATTTTGTAAATTCATATGTGCTCTTTAGAGTTATTATTTTAGAGTTATTATTTTGATACTTCAGTGATTATTTATGCGTGTTGAATGGTATGCCCGTAATTGGATACAGTTTTCTCGGCAATCAGCTGATGGGGATACGCCGAATAATACGGTGAATAGTATGGTGCCGTGTAAGCTATTTCGCGACTGGCAATCGCGGGTACTGCAACGTGCGATTCGATGGCTGCCAGAGGTTTTGCCACTGCGATCAACGGACGTGCGTCGTGGATCACTTGATGTCCGTGGGCCTCGATTGTCTTCTCGGCGACCAAAGAAGCCTTCGCCACCGGTTGCACAATCTCGGCGACTGGTTGCTGTATCAGAGCGACATCCGCGTATCTCAGCAGCGCGGGTGAAGTCGCGGCCACCAGCGATGCTGATGGATGTACCACGTTGCTGCTGTGCGCCTCGACGACCTTCTCAGAAACGAGCTTGCCAATAACAGGCGTGAGAATAGTTCCACATTGCACCGTGACGATGCTTGCCAGAACGGAAATAACTACCTACGAAAGAGAACGTTTGCCGCGGATATGAAACCTCCAGATGATTTTGGAAAGAATAGGATGCCAGTGATGTCAATATTTTCCAACCATCTTTATATTCTCAATAGATCAGAAAATTGGACGTTCTGTTGTCAAAATAGTGCTAGGAATAATGATTGCCCATTCGATTATAGCTTTAATTCGTTAAGTTTGTTATTTGTTATTAATATTTATGTTCATATTAATATATTTATAAAATATTAAAAATAATTATATATATATATATATATATATATATTTATAGGTTGTTTTATGGAAAGTTGAAATTAATCAGCTGTCATTTTTTTTAAACGCATACAGGAAATAGGAAAAAAATAAAATACATTTTTTTAATAAGACATCTGCAGTTTTATTTACATATAAAATAACAATAATTGGACATATTTGTATCATGCATTTAGTAAATATTTATAAAAATGTCAAATACTGATCTCAATAATGTATGTATATTTTCGAAATGTTAAATTCTTAATGAGTATATTTAATAAAAACTTTATTTGAATTAAAAACATCTTTTTTGACTTTTTTTGAAAAAAAATATTTATGTATTATTAAGCATTTCGAAAATATAAATCATCAAATATAAGATTAAGACTTTGACATTTTTATAAATATTTATTAAATGATATAAATCTTTCCGATCATCTTTACATTATTTCTTATTTCCTATGTACGTATATGCATTTAAAAATGATAGCTGATTAGTTTCAAGATAAGACACCTGTTAAATAATATATATAATATAATTATTTTTAATTAATCTCGATGATTGTCAATTAAGAGGCAATAAATTTTCCGCCTTAGTTGTTAAATAATGTTAAGAATCGTCGATCTTACCAGCCTAAACATGACGATGGGTTCACTACTTTTGGATCAGAACCTGGGACTGATCTGCACGCACGCGGATATCTACGCATGCTTATATAGGAGAGTGCTTCCGTGATCTTCGAGAGACCTTCAAGGTCTATGCAATAAGAATTCAACGCCCTGCCAGTGTATAGGATGTGTCGAGGAATATTCAATGCGCCGAAGGCACGTTCTTGTCTGAAAATATGTACGCGTGTAAAATACATTCCTGTAAACGTATTTCTTGTTCGCATAAAATATTAAGAATTATCGGGAGAGGCTAAGAGAAAGATATTCCCTTGAACTTTGAAAATTTTATTTTAGGACAACGTCTTTCATATTTTAAAAATCTTCTTATCAACAAATAGGAATTATAATTTAAAATTAAAATATGTAATATAAATATTAGAGAGAAATGTAACTCTAAAATATTAAGATATGATAATTATTAATCACGATAGCAGAAGATTGTGAAATAGATTAGCAACGTTATATGAAAATCGAGAGTGATATAGGATATATGGATTACTTTTTTGTCAACTGTTGGTTCTGGAAGCGTTAAGCTTTTTGTCATCGTCGTCGAGCTTGTGGGGTACACTTGACGATCGAACAAAGGGGCTTCGCGATCTTGAGACTTTACTTTTACTCCTCGCCTCTTGGTAACAATAAGCACATTACGCCATAAACACAAGGAGAAGTGGTAGTCCTCGGAGACGTAACAAAAAGCACTCGAACGTGAAATTATGGTCGAAAACGCGCTTAATCTTAATGATCTCAATTTATCAATTTCTACTTCATATATGGCATTAAGGATGGCGATTTCGACAAAAGACAATGTGTCATGATTGAAAAAGCAAAACAATTAAAATAAGATTAAAATCAACCTTTTCTTTCTTAAGTCATTTTTATGAATCGTTTAAAAAAATCTAACTATATTCTATCAAGACAAGATGAGCTTTTCTAAAGTAATATTTAATTTAAAGTAATATTAAATATTTATTTCTTCTCAATCAAAACTTACATTCATAAAGATATCATTTTCAATTCAAAATTATATTTTAGTACGACTATCTTCTAACATAAAAATGCTTGGAGTTTTTTTCTGGATTCGACATATTCAATACGTATGCAGCGATATATGTATAGACACTATCTACAGTTTTCCTTCGCGAAACTGTAGGTACGATATTGAATAATTCGCCAAACTTGCCCCTTCTTCTCACGGAGACTTTTTTAAAGCTCCCGTAAAGAATTTAGTAAGTTAGGTTCGTGAAAAGTGCATGGACGGGTTTGTATGTTCCCTGTAAATATATTCAATACGTGACCCGACGGCGCGCGGTAAAGTTTCGTTTCGCGAGTGCCATGATGGAGGACGAGCGGGGGCCAAAGCCGAAACTCAAACAACCGTTGATCGCCAAGTCGGTAAACAGTTTTCATCGAGTCGTTCCAAATCCTATTTTGCGAAAAGCCTCACGTAAACGGATAGGTAGGACGCAACGTAGGTGGACGTACTCCATGCGGGCGTAGCGTTGTGTGCTGAAATAAAAGAAATTATAAGAACGAGATCACCCCGTGATCTCACGACGCTCCGTTGTTTGCCGATCGTCCGTGCGAGACGGAAACTCGAATTCTTCGAGACTGTGTGAGGAAAAATCTGCGATCCCCGATAAGCTCCCAGTGATACGTGATACGGAGGAATTAGTTCTTTAGGTACAGCACCGTGAGAACGCAATGAAGTAGAATTCGACTCGCTCGCAGTTCGACAATAACATGTGATATCGTTCGATGAAACTATTCTAAGAATCTAACGAGAAGCAAAGAAGAATTCGAGGAGAGATTACGAGGTAATATAAAGATCCGAAATATAAAGATAAGTTTCGAAATAATGCTGATTCTCTAGTTCTCTAACAAATTGAAGGTGCTAATAATCAATAAGGAACTAAACACATATATAGAACACATTCATTTAAAGGCAGAAATGGCAACTTTATTGATTAATCGTAGCGATCGGTCGTTCGACCGTATCAAGACAGGCTGATACAAGTTTAGTCAAAGTGCCTGGTTGATCGATAATCTGGTCGATTCGGACGGTCGTTCCGATGAATCGTCATGCGTCCAAGTTGGATGAAGGACGTCTTCATTATCGGCTGAAGAGATTGTCTTGAGAGATGGGCGAAAGATAGTTAATTATAGTGGACGATTCTCCCTTAATGAAGAGCGACGACGGGGTGATGGGCGGTGTAGGTGAGCGGTGCGGCATGGGCGACGGCGACGGCAGGGGCGGCAGCGACGACCGGTGCGGCGGCGACGACTGGGGCAGTCTTCAAGATCGGTGCAGTGTAGGCGAGCGGAGCAGTGGCCACAAGCGGGCTCTTCACAGACACCTTGTAGGTGTTGGCGTAGCTGGTGGCGACCGGGAGGGTATGGGCAACCGCTACCGGAGCCGCGACTACCGGCGCTGCGTGGAGGGCGGGCGACAAGTAGCCGGGTGCAGCCGTGACGCAGGCCAGCAGGGCAAAGAGAGCGACGATCTTGTACATGGTGATTGAGATTGTTGCTTCGTACTTCGGCAGAGCACTGAAGAACGAATGATGCTTGAACACGGCATCTAGGACCCCTTATATTCGTCGGGGCTGACCTCTCCCACCTCTTACGGACCACCCGGTCCCGGCCACAGGTTCCTGTTGCCGCCTTCCTCACGTCGCTCTGGTACCGCCATTGCTCGTTTTTTTTCCTTTTCTTTTCTTTTCTTTTTTTTTTGTTGCGCTGGCCACTTGTTGGAGGAGCACTGCCAAGGACTGCCTCTGATCGTTCGTGGCCTCAACGCAGACCCTTCACCGCCTCGTATCTCGCAGATTTCATTGGTACCCTCACGTGACGTAGCCTCGATGGTGGCGCAGTTGTCTGTCATCGTTTTGTTTCTTCGAGAAGGACGCGGAAAATACTCGAAAGGGCGACCATGATTGTTGGTGGCCTTATCTCCGGATTCTCTTTGTTTGCGAATACATGATGCTTGGAGAGGTTCAATGACATAGCCTCGACTATCGATCATCAAACTCTCGACAGTATAGCAGAATCCGGAACAATCATAATTATCAAGCGATTTATTGCGTGTACATATTAACTTTCGGACCGGCCAACAGGCTCAAAATACGAGTTGTTCGAATTGCTTCGGGCAATAATGGCGTTTGGAACAGCTTGTCACTTCCTCGATTAATTCTTGACGTACAGAGACGTGACAATAATAGCCGCTTAATTGATAATGTCGACTGTAGAACATACAGATAATTTTATTATTAAATTTCGCTTTCTTGTTATTACAAGTCATTACATCTGAGATGCATCTCGTTAATAATATTTAAACAATTAAAGTAGCCTTGACAGCCGTTAGACTGGCGTGGTCTCAGTTAAAATCGTTAACCCGTTCATGTAAAGGATGCTTCCAGGTTGTTTGCCCTGACTTTGGTCATTTAGAAAGCAATGCTTCTCTTGCTCTTTGTACTTTACCCTATTTTAATGCTTATGAATTGCAATGATTTACGAGCCGGGTCGCCTTGCTCGCAGGTTTCTCTCTCGGCGGTCGGACGGTTTTGTTCCACGAAACACGCATACGTTGTTCTAACAAACTTATATGCAACAACAACTTATACGCGTAACTTTTTTTCCTCAAAGTTTTGTTTAAAACTCGTTCATCTAAAAAGTTTTTTTAAACACTTCCAACTTCTGTGTCTGCAATTATTCAAGAACAATCTGCGAAAGATTAAATAATTGAGAACTTTTTTCTCGATTAAATAATTGAGAAAATAATTGAGAGGATTAAATAATTGAGAAGAAAGTTTTTCTCTAGTAACTTTTTAATTTATTTGTTACTCAAATACGTATTTCTATTAAGTTTATAGATTAATCTTTTTCTTACAAAAAAAATATTCGCTTTCAAAATCATTCTTTTGTAATTTCCTGAAAAAAATTTCCTCGAAAATTTTATTATTTTTATCTTTTACATTATTTTTATCTTTTTTCTTTCAACTTCTTCTATATTTATACCTGACTTAATAATAAATGATCGAATTAATTATCGAATATTGTGGAGATCGAACGATAGTCACGCCCACGTATGTTACGCTGTCCAAAACTGATGGGTGGTGGGAAACCAGAATCGGTGGCGAGAGGCATTGTGACACGAGTCGCGAAAGTAGATGCTCGACTTACACAATTTCGCACGACGCATTTCGCATACAACGTGTCATATGAGCAAACGTATGCATGTATTTGTTGCGTATCCTTATCTCTGTCCTGTTCGTTTGCTCCGTTCCTTACGCAATCATGCATCAACAATGACAATGCGTGACAGCTCGCACTGACGAAAATCGCATTTCGGTGACAACCGGTTAGACGTAACTACCGACCGTACCTGCTTTTCTACGCAATGGAGTATGCGTGTGGAATAAAATATGCGTTATTTTACGCAAGATGCAACCGTCATCCTCATTTCGTACTTTCGTCGTTAATTGATTGATGAAATTACAACAAATATCGTAACATGTTAAAATTTCACGGATCGCTTTTCCGTGACTAAAATTTATAATGCATTCGTTTATATTAAATACTTGTATATACACAAGTATTTAATATATTATTAAATTGATGAATTGATAATTGTGGCACAGCGCATATTCGTTTCTGACGTTATGTAATTATTTACATGCGGTAGACCAATTGTTACAATTATCAATTTTACATTTGGTAGGTTATTTTCCCTCAGAAAAGAGGGGAATTGGTGTATGTTGTACCGACTGTAATATCATTATATTATAATAATATATGATGTGATTATTCAATTTATCCATCATTCAAACATCATCGAATGGCACGTTCGCATTCGATCCCTTCGCTCGTCTTATCCTCCCAAAACGATCCAAATCTCTTGTACTGCGAAATCTTACCGAATCCGGAAGACCTTGGCAGACACTTCTAGATCACAAGGATGGGAGCTATAGAAAACCAGTTCTGTTTCGCATAAGAGGGGTTTGGTCCTATAAAAAAGTGTCGCGGAACAGATTTCGGTATCAGTAGTCGAGTAGGTACAACTCGGACAATCTTCGCAAGAAAGTCTCAAGCTCGTCCCAGCGACTTCCTCCACTTCGTCATCATGTACAAGTGCACCGCTCTTCTCGCCCTGCTCGTCGTCTGCGTCGCCGCAGCGCCCGCTCCTGGCTATCTGGCGTCCGCACCCGCTGTCGCGTATTCGGCGCATCCTGCACCCATCGTCCATGCGGCTGCTCCTCTCGCCTACGCCGCTCATGCAGCTCCAATCACCTACGCCGCGCACGCAGCACCGCTGGCCTACTCCGCTCCGCTCGCATATACCTCGCACAATGCGCACCTCGCCTACGCCGCACCTGCTGTCAGCTACATCCACTAATTCTAAGGTGGATCATGATGTAAGAATGTACAGATGTATCACTGCGCGTAATGGCGATAGCAATACTGGAAACTACCAATCAAATTTGGGTCCAAATTCATATTCCTATTGCACATCCTCGGGACTGATACACCTTGTCTTTTTATATCATGAGATGGACCTGCAGGATGTACTTTCCTTGGGAGCACGACAAGGCCCAATCTTCTATTGTCCGAGCGACAATCCCAACAACAATTGTCTGGATATCTTTTTTTCTCGACAGAGAGGAAAATAATACGTATATAATTTTTTTTTATACTTAACGCACATGCAGGGATAAAAATAAATTGATATTTCATTTAATTGTCGCTTGTTTTTATTGTGTGATGTCTGTATGTGGTACATACTGCCGATCCTGCCGCGATAACAGCGAACGTTGACACATTCGAAATGAGATATATATTTCGTCGAGCAGAAAGTAATCCTCTTCGAGTACTTAGGCTTCAAAGAGAATATTTTAATGACGGCGTCGAATGCGCAAAGCTAAATGCGTTCGTAAATAAATCAAGAGGCCTCTCGGCCGTTTTACGTAAATTAATATCGTCATTCGGCAGAACGTGTCAATCCAACGGCGAGTAAATCTAAAGTTTTTCAGAATATTTTTTGGTACATCGATGTAAAGCGATGTTTGTTATACATCTTTTTTCGATGTGTCTATTATCATTAGTCGACTACAATATAGAATGACAAAAAATATTCGCACACCCAATTTTTCTCGGTATATATTCTCAGAGACAAACTACAAAGAGTGCTTTGTTTATCAGTATATATCAGTATAAATACAATGCAATTTAATAGAAACACTTTGCAAAAATGTAATATTATTCCAGGAGAGAAGGAAAGAATATGCAAATATTTTTATCCGTCGTATCGCGTTTCCAAATACACTCAGCTAGATATTTGTTCGAAAATAAATTTAGTAAATATAGATATTTATGCGTTTCCTAGTGAAAAGATAGTTTACGCTCGTAAATTACGCATATCGAATTCGCGAGGTCGACGAGGCCACAACCACCGTACCGCCGTAGAAAGTCGCGACCTTCCCGAATCGCATAACTTTGCTATACGTAACAACGCCCATCATTCATAGGGACGTCGCTCAAAATCGCCTGCTTTGCGATCCCAAAATAAACCCGGCCACGGCACTTTATTATTACGCAACGTCGACAGCGTGCGCTCTTATTACAAGCTGTATACAAACTATGACCGACATAGTAATTGACAGCGTGTCTATATTCATACTCACGCGATAGGATTGATATGGCTATGCGATGTTACAATGTTGCGTTTATACTCGTTTTACAATAGGAGACGCGCGAGGCATTAATTATAACGTACTGATGCAGTGTTGATGGAAAGATTGCGCTTGACGTTGCAATAGACAACTACGATCTCTCAACAAGCAAATTTAGCGTTAGCGTATGTTTTAAAATGCATTTGAAATACTGGACAGAAAAAAAACTATGATATTTAAAAGTTATTCATTCATTTATTGTGATTGATATATATATACTACATCTTTTTCATTGCAAAAACATAACCGAGAAGCATCTCGGATTTTATCTCGCCCTTCTTTAATTATCCTCCACTGTTAGATGTCAAAAGAGCAATGGTTAATCAATTCTTTGAGTTAATTTATTAAATAATTTTTATTATTTTTATTATTTTAAATAAGTTTTATTATTTTTAACTTTTATGGATATAAAATGTAAATCAATTCATTTTTGTTAGTTTTAAAGTAAATAACGTGCATGTTAATGTATATATTTGGTAATCAATAAACTTCATTTGAGTTAAATTTAATACATTTTCTTGAGATAAATTGTTTAACTCCATTGATTTTTAGTTAAATTAACGATATTGAATAGGACAAATAGGAGCAGTGGCGATCTAGAAAAATAATTGGAGCAACTAAAATTGGATATAATTTGATAATCTTTAAATTTAACAATTTCGTATTATTCGCAATAATGTTTTATTTGATTCCATGTGTTTGCAGCAATTGCAGTTGTTTAATTAAGACTCAGTATCGCGATAAAATAAGGAAGTACCGCGACTTCCGACCGGCTCCGGAAAATGGAGCACGGTCACAATCGCGCGCACATTTTTCCATGATCGTTACAGGTGGAAATCCATTTTCGTTTTCTGGAGGGTTTCACCTTGAAGATGACGTTGTTCACATGATATGCGTGCATTTCTTGAGTTCTCTCGCCGACGAAAACGAGTCGTGCATGGGCATGGGTGGAGTTCATGAGGCGACGACCCTGCTCCAATAAATCTGGAGCACGATTGCGTGCAACGATAAGTAAGAAAGTAAATAAATGAATGACCGATGACTGTCTACAGTCCGAATTCGTAACGTCGTAATATTTTGCCAATTTCGCCATCGTACTCTTGAGCATGATGAAGAATAAACGAAAAGTGCAAGCAGCGCACGTCGATTAATGTACAAGTTGCGCACGCAACTCACAATCACAGTGCCCTTTTTACTGTACATTCTTCGACTAACTTCCATTAAGTCCATTTTCCACTCTGGAGAATATTAAAGTGTTAACAGTTTTCGAATAATCAGCGTGTAAAGAAACGAAACGTTTCTCGCAAATTGAACGTCGAGGGGATAACAACAAAATCACGTTTTTCGATTAATTTTAAGTGGATTTCACTGCGATGGAATTTTAAATCAAGATTCAAGGCTCAAGTTGTAAAAAAAGATGTGTAATATTAAAAAGGCAAACACGTGTGTAAATTTAACATAAAAAATGATTGATAGAACGTTCAGTGATTCTGGGACGCTCGGTATTCGTGACATGTAAATTAAATTCATGTGAAACGAGAACGCACATAATTTACCAAATATCTTCTTTATCAATCTACCTTGGACAGAACTGTTGACTTTAAAGAAATAGAATAGCTTTACAAACAGGTTGCGTATGTATCTACATTATGCATCAATTTAATTAATCATCAGTTTGCTTTCATTAAGACTGAGAATGTTATTTTTGACACGTTGAAATTAATAACGTTTTTTTGTCAACAAGAATTGAAATAAACTGAAGATTATCTTAACTAAGCGTCTAATTCAACTTATAAGATTACCGATTTCGAGTTCTTGATAGATTCGATTTTGATATTATTTGCTATATTAATTTAATAATTTTACCAACCTGTACAAATTTAGAGGCCCACTTAAGAAACCTTTAGCAATCTACTGTATTGAGTAATAAAGCGCTTATCAAAACGTATGATCAAATATTGAGGAGATAAGACGCGACTTTAATGAAGCGAGTACATGTATTACATAAAACGCGCGTTATTATATAAAATCAAGAAATTGAAGTTACGTTAAAGTAAAAGGACCAAAACGGTCTGATCGGTCTGATAAACAAAGTTTGCGGGTGCCTCGCCTTAGCCTTGATCTACTCTTAAACCTCGCTTCTTCATTGCGCTCATACACATGCTGTTCAACACCTCCTTCTCACCTTGCGCAATGCTCTTACGCTCTGCTGGATGCACGAATGGATGGATGGATGGATGGTCTAAGATTGAATGTATAAAAGCCTTTAATAACCGCGTCCCCGCTCAGACGTGACGGATCTTTGCGGGTGTAAGATACGCGATACCGATCAGCGATGGTGTGTCTCGAGAGGCCGGTGGCAACGAGCTGTTCGCAGCAACCGCGAAATCGAAAATTAATAACGATAAGATAATACGTAACGTCAAAGAATTTTAGCATGTACGCATAATACCAAAGCTGATTTGAATAATTAGTCAGATGACGTAGAAATGTTTGAAAGATATTCTAAAATATTCCTGTTTAACAGTTCTTTACGCAACTAAAGCTATAACAGCACATAGAAAAGCAGTGAGACGTAAATAATAGCAAATCTAAAATGTTGATTCGCTTACTGCTTATGTATTACTGCTCAAGTTTTTTTGTGTGCCGTAGTCTTAAGGGATATCTAGAAGAGACTAAGATTCATTTCTATCAATGTAGGTTAACTTTAATCTTGGATTAATTCTTAAAATTAAAAAAAAGACAA
>Ga0157363_1004189_pt1 | contig 13248 bp, 11 predicted proteins | sample AttsexASBM1_FD_111477 | JGI IMG/M metagenome (GOLD analysis project Ga0157363, IMG submission 111477) | Fungus gardens microbial communities from leaf cutter ant in Ribeirão Preto, State of São Paulo, Brazil - Atta sexdens ASBM1 | ecosystem: Host-associated > Fungi > Mycelium > Unclassified ...
ATGACCAAAATTCATGCTGTTGAAGTCATCGATCGCAACACCTGCACCACCGGCTCCAACGAAGAGATTGGTGTATTGTTTTGGCGACAGCCACGCCCGTGATGTGGTGATCGTCTGATAAACGAAATTCCGTCCCACCGTTCCAGTGTTCTGTTGCGGATTATAGGGCTGGCCGATCCCGGATAGCAGCATGAGGTGGACATTGTGAAACTGGAAGGCACTGATAATGACCAGATCGGCATCCAGTTCGACCTGCTTTTTGGTGCGCAGGTCCAAGTAACTCACACCCGTCGCCTTTTTGTTGTCGGCATCGAGATTGACTTTGAGAACATGTGCCTTGGTAATCAGAGTAAATTTCGGATCCTGGCGCAAAGCAGGCAGAATGTTCACATTGGGAGAAGCCTTGGAGTACATGTAACAGTCATAACCACTGCAATACCCACAAAAATTGCATGGCCCCATCTGCACCCCGTAAGGATTGGTATACTGCGCAGAAGCATTTGCAGCAGGAAGCGCATAGGGATGATAGCCTACATTCGCGGCAGCCGAGCGGAAGAGGCTAGCAGAATAGACCTCACCCATCGCTGGAAGCGGAAATGCATCGGAACGATCAGGGGCAAACCGGTTACCGTTTCCAGCTATCTTTCCCTTGATGGTGTAAGGTTCCCCGGAGGTGCCGAAAACTTTTTCCGCCTTATCGAAAAACGGTTCAAGCTCCTCATAAGTCACGCCGTAATCCTGCAGATTCATCCCCTCAGGAATAAAATTCTTTCCGTACCGAGCGACAACATTCGTGCGTAAAGCCAGGTCATCCGGAGCAACACGGAAATGAACGCCCGACCAGTGCAGTCCCGCCCCCCCCACTCCCTCGCCGGGAAGGAAAGCCGCCAAACGCCGGTAAGGTAGTGCCTCCTGATCCAGCGTATTCCGTATCGTAACCGTGGACTGGGACAGGTTCTGGAAAAGCCGGTGACGAATGGCTCCTCTCAACTCGTCAATCGAACTTGGGTAATCCCCTTCGACTGCCGTAGCACGCTCGTCACCACGTTCGAGCATAACTACCGAAAGTCCTGCCTCCGTGAGTTCCTTGGCCAGGATGGAACCAGCCCAACCCGCACCGATAACGATGGCATCAACTTTTTTCGCACACATAATTCAAAAATCCTCAGGCGGTTTCGCCAGATATGGAAACAGGCCCGAACGGATACGGCGCTCCCTTCTGATTAACCCAGTCCATGAAATCGGCGCGCGCGCCGGGAAAACCGAGCAGCGTCCATCCCGCCAGAGCCTTATTGCCGCCATAAAGGGGATCGGAAAAAACACCCTCAAGCGTATTCTGACGCAACTGCTCGAAGAAGGTATGGGCAGGGACAGCGCCAAGAGTCATCGTGCCCTGCTCGAACAGTTTGAGGAGTGCGATCTGTTCCGGAATGGTCAACTGAGCGAAAGTCTGTCCCTGATGATGATCGCGGACATAGGTATTTGCCGCGGCAATAGCCTGGCGATAGAGATCACGTGGCGGCAGAGACAGCTGGTACCCCAGGTTTGGGGCACCTTCTTTGAACGGACCGGACATGTACCACAACTCTCCATGCCCATAAGGTGTATCCATCTGTCGATCAATGAATTCAGGCGCTCCAAGCAAGGCCGCGTCGGGTCCATGAGCATCCGCAGGAAATATTCGCGCGCAGGCAGCATTCAGGAATAGCCATTCCTCACGATTGAAATATTTAGGTTCGTATGACTGCAAACTTTCTGACTGCAAAGCATCAGCCCATACTTTATGGCCGCCATACATCCAGAAGGACGCTGACCCAAGAAGACCGGCTGTAAAATTACGCCGCGTCGAAGAGGGGATTTTCATTTCTTGCTCCAATAACAAACATGACCTGACAACATAGAAAAACAGCCCATCGCCCCTTCAGTCTTTTCGCTTCCCGCACACCTGGAAGTGTGGAATGATTACAGGCAAGAATATCTGCTCTCCGGAAGGTCCGCTTTTGAATAATTCCACTATATTGCAGCTTGTGACGGCTGCCTGAGGGTTATGAAAAAAGCGATAACCCTCAATTCTGTGGCAGTTGAAGCAGGGGTCTCGCGCGCTACTGCGTCGCTGGTGCTTCGGGACAGCCCCCTTGTCTCTCTGGAGACAAGAGACCGTGTCATCTGCGCGATGGATAAACTGGGCTATATCTACAATCGGGGCGCTGCAAACCTGCGCGGTCAGAAAACCGGCACGATCGGCCTTGTCCTGTGTGACATTGGCAGCCCGTTCTACAGCCAACTGATGCTGGGGATCGACGAAGTTATCGTTGACGCCAATATTGTAGCCATTCTGGTCAACAGCGCCGAAAATCCCGACAGGCAGCTGCGTCAAATCCGTCGCCTGCGCGAACACGGCGTGGATGGCCTCATTCTCTGTCCGGCTGCCGGAAGCTCCGACACCCTTCTGTCTGAAATCGAGCGGCTTCACCTGCCCTTCGTACAGGTTCTCCGTCACGTCTCGCAGAGAAATGGCAACTATGTCGGCCCCGACTATATAGACGGGACTTCCCTGGCCGTCACACATCTCGTCCGACATGGACGCCGGAAAATTGCCTTCCTTGGAGGCAAACCGGTACATTCCGCTGCGCGTGAACGGCTCGATGGCTTCAGAAAGACCCTGAAAAAACACAAGCTGAAACACGATCTGATCATTCCTACCCATCTGGGGAACCTCTCCGATCTGGGCAGCTTTCCGGAACTCCTGGCCTCGTCCAGCCCGCCGGATGCCGTTGTCTGCTACAATGACATGCTCGCCCAGTCTGTCATGGGCTATCTGCTGGCCAGAGGGAAAATACCCGGACGCGATTTTGCAGTTATCGGAGCCGACGATCTGCCTCAAAGCGCCGTATCTTTTCCGACCTTGACCACCATCGTGACGGATCCGATGGGCGTTGGTCGCAATGCAGCACGCCTGTTGCTTGACAGAATTGACAACCCCACCACGTCCAGCACCCGTATCCTGGTTTCCGGACAGTTGATGATCCGCCAGAGCTGCGGGGGCCAGCTTTCCTGAGCCATCACGACCTTCCAACAGTTTTGCAGTTGCGGAAATTCTCAGATCGCTTGTTCTCTGCGCAGTGCTCATGTTCCGGATCCCATAGATCGATCTAAAAAAGAGACACATAGGACTTGAACCCCAGCATCGCTGAATTCCGCAACCCGACCTGTCCATTGGGATGAATATAATACTGAAAATCCGGCCGGAACGTTACGCCTCGCATCACATTTATGGAATAATCGATTTCCAGCACCTCGGCGTTGGTCTGCACGCCGGTTGCGTGGTTCGGCATCCCCGAATAATCCCCAGCAGCGACCATCGCCATAGTTGTGTCACGGGTTCCAGGTGCGATGCTTACATAAGAAAAAGCAACACCGAACACATCCTCCGGACGACCAGGAATAAGTCCCTGGCTTAAGAGCGCACCGTACACTTCAAAATCACGGACGGCAGTATGCGGGGAATTATAAATATAACCGCCCATAAAAGTTAAACCAGCAGACTTTGCCCTTCCCGTATAGTTCATTAATTTCTGATCGAACATAAAATATGTTTGCCATGAAGAGTTTCTCATCAACTGCTTCCCGCCATATACATAATAAGACTGTCCAGCTGTGTTGTAATAATTATCAGACCGCCGCACATCATCATAAACAAATCCCAACTTGTAATGACCCGGGAGATCATGATGAGATCCGAAATGGGGTTCCCACTGAGCTTCGATCGGAATTTCATATCCAACGATATTGGCGCCGTTGAACTTAAATCCCGTCCTGTGCTGATAGTTCTGATAGATCCCGTTTTCGGCAAAATAGACGCCGGCCTGAATATAAAGATCCTTACGAGGGCGGCCTTTCATACGGAAAGCCCATGTCGCCGCAGGGTAGCTACCATAATAGTTGCTATCCGCAGCCGCCTTTGGCCGTCCGCAGAAAGAATTGTTCTGAAAGCTACAAAAAATAGGGCTCGATGCGAAGTCGGACAGCTGGGACATACGCCCACCCGCGATCAGAAACCTGCCACCAAAGAGACTTTCTTCTCCATATAATGAGACGAGATGAACCACCACGTTCCCTCCGCCGCCATAGATTTCAGAACTATGCGCCAGCCAGTCACCGAACATCCGGTTTGCAGTGGTTCCATAACGACCAACGGTCGTCATGCGCGTCACAAAACCCCTTATGCCAGCAAGATGCTCCCAGTCCACAATAAGGTTTGCTGAATATTGTCCAGCATTACTTGATCCATCCCTGTAATTTCCATAATGCGGGCCTTTCGTTGGATGCTGCAACGCCCCAGCATATTCATTTGTATTATCAAAATGAAAACCAATTCCGTGTTTTCTTAACCAAGGCGTCATGCCAAAAAAATCCGGAAAAATGGAAGGTGGCCCTTCCGTAATAGCGGAAGGCGCTGCCTGCGGAGGAGACAAAGGGGGCGCGGGATAAGTGGTGAAAATACCAGGAGCAATAGAAGACTGAGGCGGAGCATTTTGCTCAACGGAATTCAACGGCGTTGACGCGTTTTGCTGCGGCCCCAAATTTTGGACTTGGACTTGGATCTGATCTTTCGCAAACAAAAACGAGAATCCCCCAGAAACTCCATAAATCAAAAAAAAATATAATATTTTTTTACAGATTCTATATGCAAAAAACGAACGCACTTCTGAATTGATTATTGTAAGACGATTCTTAAACATCTTCGTTCCAATGAATCATACTTTGCGAATCTACTGATCTACTAGTGCGAATCATTGAATGCAGAATCAGTTACTTCGCTTCTTCTCTGGAAGCGGCATGCCATATAATTTTCTCATTTCCCATAGAGGAACTCATCACGAATTCTGTGAAGACATCCTCACGACATTGAGAACCTGAAAAAAGAATTTAGAACGATCTAAAATTTTCCGGAAATTTTGAACTAGAAAAAATAACGTTTTTTCATTGAGATAGCAGCGCTTGGCATCATAAAGCGCCAAAAACCTTGCCTTCTCTCCGACGGCAAATCCACGCTTTTTCCATACTTTGTCACAATATAGTGAATTAGACCGATCTAGGTAGACTCTCAATTCTCGTGGCACATGCCGTTTAGCCGTTACGAAATATGACCGAAAGGCGCGTCCCGTGCTGCTATTCAGGAATATGTCCACAAAGAACGCTCGCAAAATCCTGCAACATGTCAGTTGTGCAGTGTTTATCGGACTTGGAGTCATTCCGCAGGTGGTTCAAGCGGAAGAAACCTCTTTCCCACCCCTTTCCCTTTCTCAGGCGCGCCTTCTGGCTCAGGCGGCTGAAAAGAAAGCAGCATCGAACCAGACGAGCATCGTCGTGACTGTGGTTGATCCTTCGGGGCAACCCATTCTTGTCGAGCGTATGGCGGGAGCACAGCTCGCCAGTATCGACCTTTCCCAACGCAAGGCGGTCAGCGCTGTCTTTTACAAGCGCCCGTCAGCCACTTTCGAAGCGGCTCTGAGCGGCGGGAAAATGGCCGTTCTGGCTCTTCCCCATGCCATGCCGGCAGGGGGGGGGTCCCTATTTTCCGTAAGACCCAGCTTATGGGCGGCATCGGTGTCAGTGGAGGCAACAATGCCCAGGACGCCGATGCCGCCAATGCTGCGGTGGGATCTCTGAAATGACAATGATCTCTGTTGCAGAGCATCGTGGAAAAGGAGTTAAGGCATGACCAAAGGCCGCCATTCTCCCCCCCCTGTTCAGCAGTCTGCTCTGGGGCGCCGTTCCCTGCTGCTCGGGACCATCATGGGCAGTATTTCTGTTGCTGTCGGCAATTCAGTCCTTGGAAATGCAGCCGCTCTTGCCGCCATTCCACTTGATGAAACATTCTTGGCCGTCTCACGGGCGATCACCGGGCGTCCTGATCTCGATCCGCTCCTCAGCAGCCGCCTCTGCGCCGCCATGCAGGCCACTTTTCCTGAGTATGCAAGCACAATCCAGGCCCTGGCCTCTATCACAGCACAAGGGGGGCAACCCCGAGAAATGCTCGAACGCTCCGGTGATCTGAAAAAGGCTTTTCTGGCCCTTAATGCTGCCTGGTACACCGGCTCAGTCGAAGACAGAACAGGCGCCCCCATGGTCGCCTATTACAATGCTCTCATGTACCAGCCCACGAAAGACGCTCTGCCGGTACCAACTTACTGCTTTGCACGCCCAGGATGGTGGACCGAGACACCTCCGGCACTTGGCATTCCGATCCATGTTCCGCTTCCAGCGACGCCACCGCCCCCAGCCCCCCTCGGCGTGGAAAGCAAAATTCCGCCGCAGTCGCCGCCCCTGAAACCCATCATGCCCCCTTCTCCCCCCTACGTTCCCAAACCCCGTCAGGAGCACTAACCCATGGCTAAACCGGACTTTTCATCCTCTGGAGATGTATCGGCGGATGTCATTGTCGTCGGCTCCGGAGTAGTGGGCGGCATGGTGGCAAACGAGCTTGCTGCTGCTGGCCATTCCGTACTGATTCTGGAGGCGGGCCTGCGCCTCAAGCGCGCAGAATATGTGGAAAACTGGCGCAACATGTCGTTTCACAACCGGCTCCATTCTGATTTTCAAGGCCTTTATCCCCAGTCTCCGCTGGCTCAGGCCCCCTTATATTTTCCGCCCAATGACTATGTAGGCCTGTCAGGCCCCAACGGCTCAGCGTTCAAGCAAGGCTACCTTCGCACCGTTGGTGGAACGACATGGCACTGGGCCGCTTCCTGCTGGCGCCACCTTCCTTCCGACTTCGAGATGAAGACACGTTATGGCGTCGGACGCGACTGGGCCATCTCCTACAATGAGCTGGAACCGTTTTATTGCCGCGCCGAAGAGGAAATGGGCGTATCAGGTCCGCACGACAAATCGCTCCAGTCCCCTCCGGAACGGAGCCGCCCCTACCCCCGGGACATGATACCGTTCGGATATGGAGACCGTCGGGTCGCTGAAATCGTCAACCCCCACGGCTTTCACCTTGTTCCCATCCCACAGGGACGGAGTATTGAACCTTACGGTGAGCGCCCCGCCTGCTGTGGCAATAACAACTGCCAACCCATCTGCCCCATCGGCGCCATGTACAATGGCATTCAGCACATCGAAAAAGCTGAGTTTAAGGGCGCTGTCACCATCGCCGAAGCGGTTGTCTACCGTATTGATACCGATGAAAACAACCGCGTGACGGCCGTGCACTGGTATGACGCGCACCGGCAGTCCCACAAGGCTACCGGCAAGACATTCGTGCTCGCCTGTAATGGTATCGAAAACCCGCGTCTTCTGCTTCTGGCGGCGAATGAACGCAACCCGAACGGCATCGCCAATTCCTCGGATCAGGTGGGACGCAACATGATGGACCACTCGGGCGTCCATGCATCCTTTCTGGCCAACGAACCTCTCTGGTTTGGACGCGGACCAGCCCAAAGCAGCTGCATCGTCGGCCCCCGAGACGGAGATTTCCGGCGGGAATACTCGGCCAACAAGATGATCCTCAACAATATCAGCCGCGTCGCTCCTGCGACGGAACAGGCCCTCAAACTGGGTCTGGTCGGCAAAGAGCTTGATGACGAAATCCGCCGCCGTGCAGCCTGCGGTGTTGACCTCTCCATCAGCCTTGAACCGCTTCCTGATCCGGAAAATCGTCTGACGCTGAGCAAAACCCGCAAGGATCCTCTGGGGCTGGCCTGTCCTGATATCCACTACGATGTCGGCGACTATGTCCGCAAAGGACTGGATGCGGTCAACACTCAGGTCAAGCAGATTGCCGGCCTGCTGGGCGGAACTGAACTCCGCATCACGACGAACTATAACGCCAACAATCATATCATGGGCGGCACGATCATGGGGCGGGACCCCAAGGACTCGGTCGTAGACGGAAACTGTCGGGCCCATGACCACCCCAACCTGTGGATTCCTGGCGGCGGCGCGATGCCGTCCGCCAGCGTCGTCAACACCACGCTCAGCATGGCAGCGCTCGGTCTGAAAGCTGCCGATTCCATCAAGGCCGCTTTCGCACGGGGGCAGGCATGAAACAAAAACGACAAAAATGCCTGGACCTTCCCGGCTATTTCGTCCTTTCCGCTGCAATCGGACTTAACACCATCACATTTGCGCATGCACAAGCTACTGATCCCAACACGGCTGTCGCCGAACGCGGGCATTATCTTGCCATCGCTGCTGACTGCGCAGCCTGCCACACGGCGCCCAGCTCCAATAAACCGTTTGCCGGCGGCTATGGCATCGCGTCTCCACTTGGATCCATCTATTCGACTAACATCACACCTTCAAAAAAATACGGCATCGGGAACTACACCGAGAAAGAGTTCGCCCATGCGTTGCGAGAAGGCATCCGACGCGACGGAGCTCATCTTTATCCTGCAATGCCTTACACCTCGTACACCAAGCTGACAGATGACGACGTCCACGCCCTGTACGTCTATTTCATGACATCGGTGAAACCGGTCGAAAGCAGACCGCAGAAAACCGAGCTGCCTTTCCCCTATAATATCCGGGCTTCCATGGCGATATGGAATGCCCTTTTCCTGGATGATACCCGCTTCAAGCCCGATCCTTCCAAATCCGTGGAAGTCAATCGCGGTCATTACCTGTCCTACGCCCTGGCACATTGTGACACCTGCCACACCCCCCGCAACGCCATGATGGCAGAGAAGGGCAGCAGCCCTCTGGCCGGTGCATCACTATCATCCTGGTATGCGCCGAATGTGACTTCAGACCCTGTCAGCGGTATCGGCGGCTGGAGCAACGACGATCTTGTCCGCTACCTCAAAACCGGCGACGTTCCCGGAAAAGCTCAGGCAGGCGGCCCAATGGCAGAGGCCATTGAGCACAGCTTCCAATATCTGAGCGATGCCGACATCCGCGCCATGGTTGCTTACATCAAGCAGGTTCCGGCTATTTCGGACAGCAAGGACAAGGCCCCCAGGGATAGCTATGGGAAAATTTCCGATCGTGAATCCTTCTACCGCGCTCTGCCCGCCAGCCGGATCGGTCGCGGCGAATATCTCTTCTCGGGAGAGTGTGCAGCCTGCCATCGGCCAACTGGCCAAGGCAGCCCGGACGGGTACTACCCACAACTTTTCCACAATACGGCGTTGGGCGCCCCGATCGCCGATAACCTGATCACCACGATCCTCATGGGGGTCCGGCGAGAGGTCAACGGTCATACGACCTATATGCCTGGATTTGGGCCAGGTTCGTATGTTGACTCCCTGTCCGATCAGGACATTGCCGATATCAGCAATTACGTTGAGCAGCGCTTCGGCAATCCGAATGTCAAAGTCACACCTGACGATGTGAAGCTCATCCGTTCCGGTGGTCCCAAACCGCTTATTGCGCAGCTAGGCGCTTTCACAGTCCCCGCGATGATCGGAGCAGCCCTGATCTTCGCCATCGCCATTCTTTTCTTCATCCGACTTTCCCGCAAGGCGAAAGCCTGAGGCTTTCCGCCCTGTCGTCTAACGTCTTCAGGAGACTCCAAAGATGCAAAGACTGTGCCTGCTTTCCTGTACCGCACTGCTTGCGTTCGCTTCATCCACCCACGCCCAGACCGTGGTGTCAGCGAATGATGCACATTCCATCCTTCAAAACGGGGTACAGGTCCTGCCACACCCCCTGAAACCAGACTCCCTCTCGTTTCTTGTGCAAACACCCGATGGCGTCTGGAGAGTCCGGACGAGCATCAATGTGCCTACTAGCGTCATCGGGCCACCTACCGCCGTTACCTTCAGTCCCGATGGCAAAACCCTCGTCGTCTCCGCGGCTTCAAAGCCTGATCCTGAAGCGGGGAAAATCGTTCCGGACGATGAGATCACTGTCATCGATATTTCCGGGGCAGAACCGAAAATCATACAGCGCGTAGCATCTGCTGCCGGCGCGACCACCCTGCGTTTCACGCCTGACGGACACCATCTTCTCGTCGCCAATGGCAAATCCGGAGTTCTGACCTGGTTCAGGTTTAACGGACACAACCTTAGCAATCGACGCGTGATTTCCTTACCCGTCTCCGGCTTTCCGGGTGGTCTCGCTATCCTTCCCGACGGGAAGCGCGCCCTTGTGAGCCTCTGGCAGGCGGACAAGGTCTATACCCTCCATATCAACGGCGACCAGATTACCGTCGATCCTCATCCTCTGAACATCAAACCCGGCCCCTGGAATATCCAGTTGAGCAAGGACGGGCATTACGCCGTCATGGGAATGCTGGGTCATGGTGAAGGGTTGCCCGGTGCTCTTTCGGTTCTGGATCTAAGCGCCGAACCAATCCGGGAAATCCAGCGCACTCCCGTCCCCAACGCGCCGGAAGGGCTCGATATTTCTCCAGATGGCCACTATGTCGCCGTCGTTTCCCAGAACGGCTCTGCACTTTCCCCTACATCTCCACTCTACCACGACCGGGGGATCGTCACAGTTTTTTCATTCGGCGACGGTCATCTGACACCACTGGCACAAGCTCCGGGCACACTCTGGCCGCAGGGACTGACTTTCTCTCCAGATGGTCATAATATTCTGGTCCAAGGTGTCATGGATCGTAGTCTACTAACCCTGACATGGAATGGCACGCAACTCCGCAAGACTGGCGAAACCCCGCTTCCGGGAGGGGGTGCCGACCTCGAAAAAACTTTGCGGTAACAGGCAGCAGAAACATTTTCCTGGTTGGGTGTTCCTTTTTGCTGCTCTTAGCGCGGAGCAGAAAGGCCTGTCCTCCCTAACTTTCAAGGCCAGCTCAGAGCCCCTTGATCGTATGGGTAAACCACACACCCGTAAAAGACTGGTGGAAAGGCAGGCAGCGCCAATTTCAAAGCTTCGGACATACCGGAAAAACGGTCTTATGACCTGAATGGATCGAAGAACCGTTGGTTGATGTGTCTTGGCTCTGCTTTTAGGCATTTGGCGTTCTGATTGACGGTTCTTTTGGGTCGTTTTCGATCTACGTTTTGAACAGAGCAGGGCGTCTCGCCACCGGGATGACTACGCACTCGCGTTCAACCTTTCGAGGAAGAGAAAGCGGCGCATGTTTTAAACGATATTGGCCAGCCCGATCCTTATTGTGGCCCAGGTGATGCCGACTGCTCGGATAAACAATTCCGTCTGTGATTTCTGGTCGACAAAGATATGCTCGACACGCGAGCGGATGACCGACTTTCCAGCATTCGATTTCTGGATATGCGGGGGCATAGGTTTGAGATGCGACTTTGTTATGTGAACCTTCGAGACAAAGCCGTGCTTTTCCATGACATCTTCATTGGCGGCGGCATCTGTTGTTTTCCATCTGTGGATGAACCGGAACTTCCCGTCGATGGAGATGTGCGACTTGCAGCAAAAAAACGGGATGGCGAGATCGCTCGACGGCATGGTTCCATCATCCTGCTGCTTCGCCTTCGTGAACTTCAGTGTCCAGCGTGCATGACGATCCTTCTGCGACAGCTTTGCGGGCCTGCCCTGCCACTCCTGTGGGCCGTCTTTCCCGCAGGTCTGTCTTTTCATCGTAGGTGTTCCGCTGCTTTGGAGTAGCCACCAGCGTGGCATCAAGGATCTGGCCTAACATCGGAAAATACCCGGCGTTACGCAGGCTTGCGTCAAAGCGATTGAACGGATTTTCAATCGCGCCCGCCTGTGTCAGACGTTCGCGGAACAGCCAGACCGCTTTGACATCCGGCACCCGATCTTAAAGCCTCAGATCAAGAAAGAGAGGCGATCGTTGATCAGATATTCCGTCCGCTCGTCGGAGAGACTGTTCAGGATATGGATCGCCAGGATCCTGAACATCAACACGGGATCAAACGGTGGTCACCCGCTCTTACTCCCACCTGAACAGACCAAAGCCTGCTCCAGATCAGGGCGGAACACCTCCAAATCCACAGTCCGGGAAAACGCTTCGAGCTGATCACCAGGCCCACTCAGCCAGGCAAGCCGTTCTTCAACATCGAAGAAACCAGACTGCCTCATGATCCATGCCCCAATGAACACAAGAGAAATGGAAGTACACAGAACAGGTCAGAGCCAAGGGAGGGGGTTCGAATCCTCCACCGCCATCCGGCTTCACGACAAAGCAACGATAATTCCGGACGAGGCCGCAACCAGCCTCTAGAAGCGGCCAACAATCAGGCCCCAAATCATCCACAGCGTCAGATCAACAGAGATTCCAGAGGGTTACTCCCCCTTACTCAACCACATTGCAGCGCTGGGTTGAGCCAGGGAAATCCGAGCATTCACCCTTTACGGCATCCCAGCGGAAATCCATTTCCGGGCCTGCCATGCCGTTATTCTGGAACTCGGTCGTCACCGCACTCACATTCGTCACATGACCTTTGCTGTAGACCAAGTCGACATATCCGTTGTGAAAACCCGGAATCTTACCCACACCTTCGAAATAGGTCGGCTTTCCGTCTTTTCCAGGAACGGCAAACAATTTGCGCACCTGAGCCGGGGTTGCATGTTCCAGCTTGCGCAGAAACTCGGGCGAAAGGCTCTGACAGCTGATTTCAGGACGCGGGTCCTCACCCACATTTGACATCCAGCACGCCTTCTGACCCACCAGCGGCGTGGCAGACGCCAACTGAGGTACGACAAGCCCAGCCCCCAGCAACGCTGCCATTGTGAAATCCCTGAAATATCTCAAGCACACCATCTGCAAAATACTCCAACAAAACCGTCTATTTCCCAAATCTATCACACCCCCCGGCAGAACCCATACAGTCAACCAAACACCTTTTGCGGAAATGGCGCTTCAGGATGGCGGAGCTGTCTCGGGGTAAAGCCAGCGCACCACCCGCTCCATCGTCAGCCCCTGCACGATAATCGTGAAGACCACGACCCCATAGCAGACCGGGAGCAACGTCTCGCGCAGCTCCCCGGCCGGAAGCCCCAAGGCCAACGCAACGGAAATACCACCCCGCAATCCGCCCCAGGTCAGAACGCCCAGCGCGCGCCCCCGTTCTCCGGGTTGCAGATGAACAGGCATAGTGGACAGAAAAACACTCGCTCCCCGTACCAGAACCGAAAGTGGGATCACCACCAGCATCGTCAGAAGCGGCGCCAGGTGAAGCCGGATTTCCAGAAGCTCGAACCCGATCAGCAGGAACAGCAGCGCGTTCAGGATCTCATCGATCAGATTCCAGAACACCACCATTTCCTCGCGGGATTTCTGCGTAATAGCCCGATGACCTGCTTGGCCCGCAAGACTCATGCCTGCCACCACGACCGCAATTG
>Ga0157363_1004190_pt1 | contig 13247 bp, 7 predicted proteins | sample AttsexASBM1_FD_111477 | JGI IMG/M metagenome (GOLD analysis project Ga0157363, IMG submission 111477) | Fungus gardens microbial communities from leaf cutter ant in Ribeirão Preto, State of São Paulo, Brazil - Atta sexdens ASBM1 | ecosystem: Host-associated > Fungi > Mycelium > Unclassified ...
ATATATATATATATATATATATATATATATATATATATATACGTAGATATATAATTAGATTCGAGTATAAATATATCGACTGGATTCTAGGATTATTACATAGATCTTTATCCCCTTCAACTAGCTCTCGAGCCGTTGCGGCCAAACTCCCGCACGAGTAGGTACCTTGGAACTGACAAGCAAACTTCGACGAAGATTCCTCGTGTTGCGGCTCGAGTGCGTGTCTCACTCGATTCTCGTATTGTTTGCGCAACGCGGTTGCTCGAGGGGACCACCAAGGGTCCGATGCTGCGACATCAATGTTTCGGTCTCTAGAAAGAACAATCTCTGTAAGGCAAAGATCAAGAGACACGCAGGTATCCTAAATAGATAAATCTATATGCCAAGCCTTAAGAAATTTCGTAAATTCCGGAAAACACTAGTAAACTATGTACACTATGAAAATATATTTCATTTTGCTTGTAGTGCATTTCAAGCGAATCTACGTAACATAAGTACTCTGAAATTATATGTATCATCTCGTGTTGTAAAGCAAGTGAATTGATTTATGTGTACTTAAATCAATGTACTTAAATCAGACGATACATAAAATACATCATAAAATACTAAATGTCGCCAATGTAAATATTATTATTAGCATAAAAAATATTAGAGATCCGAAAAATTACACCGTTCATTCCTCTACGTGAAAGGAGAGAGAAACAGAGTCAAGGCTCAACCTCTGCAATCAAACAACGATCTACGCCCCTTAATGACCGAGTGACTGTTGTTGCTCCTTGATTCGTTTCGCGGGGTGTGGCGATTCATTCGCGTTGCGTGGGGTTGAAACAGCTGCGAGTGACACCCCTATGTTGTACTCTGTGTCGCGGTGTTGCTTCCCACCTCTTCCCTTTCTCTCTTTGTCTTTCCTCCTCACAGCCCCATCTGAACCCTTGTCGTTCTCTCTTTGTCTCTCTTTCTGTATCTCGCTCCCGACAGCCCTATACATAATTACCGGGTCTACCACTCGCGTCTGCGAAATTTGCATTATCGAGCTGCCTCTCGTGCAACGGGCGGGGTCGAAATCCTGCAACGCGATTATTAAGAAATCAATCACACTCACGCTGGATCTCGTTGACCGAGAGGACTCATTGCGCGAGTACCGTCATCGCCCTCGATTCCCATTGTGCCCGCTAATAGGATTTCAGGCTGTTTCAGCCGGTTACTTCGTCGACGTTATTTCAAGGGATCGAGTAGCGAGCCGCGCCCAGTATTTCGGAGACAGGAGAGATTAGCTGCAGAAAATTCAAAGGATCTCTATTTGAACTCACATGTTTGTACTAAAATTTATTCAGCCGCTTACGCATACATGTTTAAACACAAGTTTTGCAATCAAATTATTAATAAATTATGTAAGAAGCGATCGATGTATCCTTCATAGATTTTTATATTCGCTCAGGGTAATAATTATGTATATAACTTTTTTCCTAAGGCGAAAAAGTAAAAATTTTATTATTACAGTTAATGGAGATTTTTTCATTTTTCACATAGAAAAAAAATTATATGATTGATAAAATCATTAACGTTTCTTTTAGGCATTTTATTTTAATTGTATATATATTGTAATTGTTTTAATAATTAAATTAATAATTAAATTGATTGCAACTCTTTGTATGTCCATTTCCAATGTAGATTAACTTTAATCTTGGTAACTTTTTTATCTTTTTCTAAAAATTAAAAAAGAATACAAAATAAATTAAATCGAGATTGAAGTTCATTTATACATTGAAAAAAAAGATGTATCAACAACACTTTTTAATTGAAAATAATTTTGTTAATTCAATTTAATTCAATAACACCATTAATGAAACAAATATGTCATTCTCTTGTTTTAATAAAATTTTATTTGTTTCATTAATACTGTTGTTAAATCAACAAGATTATTTTTAATTAAAATAATGCTTGAAACATCATTTTTTTCAGTGTAGAAATGATTATTAGACTATAAAAATTATATATATAATTTATCACTGTCTCTCCGGTAAAAAATGAAACAAATAGATTGTTTACACTATATAATGGATAAATATATTTTCTGTTTAAATTGATTAAATTAAACATTTTATAACATTCAAGTTTTAAAAAATAAATTCTCGGCACATGCGTTTTGTCGTCTATCGAATCACGCAACCCAATAAATAATTTTTTACATAGTTTCTCATATAAAGAAACCATTTCTACTTCTCTCTCGGAAAGCAAGCTTCTGCTTTTTCTTCTGCTTTTATATCGATAAAATGTTTTTTTTTTTATTTATAAGCGTGTATTGTTGCCTCTCGATATGTAACCATTAAGCAGGAATAAAGGCGGAAACCGGATTCTTGCGCGACACTTTCGAACGCAGCAACAATGCACCGGCTGCTCCGCACACAACAAACGAAACTTTCAGATGGATCCTCTGGTCGGAACATTATTTATTTTACGCTTTTTCCAGCAAACGATCCCAACGCTCGAGAGTCGAACCGCGGAGGCGTCCATTCACGCGGCAGGATGTTGATCTCTTATCGTCCCACCCAGGAGTTCCGTAGTATTTATTATACTCAATAAATTTGAATAAACTGCGGCTTTTTTATTTTATTATATATCATAATTCACAGATAACATCGTGTAATTAGAATTATTTCGATTTTCTCCTTATAGTGACAAGTTCTGTCGTTGGGGCTTTTATGCAGTCAACGTAACCGCGTACCGTCTAGAACTTTTCGAATTTTTCTGTATTTATGAATTCTTTTTCGAGTTTCACGGTTCCGTTTATTTTTCTAACCCGTCAGCTCTTTCTCGAGCGGAAAAAACCGGTCTTTCACGTCACTCTTCATTTTTTCAGCTTTTCGAGCTCCGCGCGTCGTGCACTATGCATATGCACGCGGCATATCTCGACGCGTAGATAAAATCGAATTAAAAGAATAATAATAACGCATTTTGCCTTCGTTTACAGACATTGTGCGCAGGAGAGAGCCGGCATCTGTCGCTCTATGGGGGGGACTCTCCGCGGTGTGTGTTCCATGGCGGTACTCATATATACTCTTCTCTCGTTTCCCCTTTTCCGATCCACGCCCAAGTGGAGACCGCGCGTGCCGTAAGGGCGGTTCGAACGAAATGAAACTGATATGTATGTAAATCACCTGTATCTCTATGTATGAGAAGCGAAAACGTTACGTATCCGCGCGCAAAATGCGTTACGTATCGCCGTGACTCGTGTATCGCGACCTCGCGACTTTGCTCGCCTGTAAACGAACTATCGCGGCTGATGTGAATTTACACGTTCGCCGTATCGCGAATCAAAAATAGTTGCGTTCAGCAGAAAAAGTAGTTTTGCAAATGTAAGATTATTTAGTATGATTAGTTTGTATATTTAAACCTAGTGAGAAACTGTAAGTTCACGATAATTTTATACGAAGAGAAAATATGATAGTCATGGGACAAAACATTGTATTTCGACGAATTTTATGTAATTTTCTTTCATTCGTTAATAAAACCATAATAAAATATGAAATAAGTTTGAATAATTTTATTCAAATGTGTAGTAAAAATCTTTGAAGCATTAGTATGTCCCATGACTACCATATTTTCAGGGTAAATTCTAGGAGAAAATATTCTCTCGCAATATTGGAAAAAAAGCATGTAAAATTACATATATAATATGTGTAAAAATGACACAATTTATAATGGAATATATAAAATTGTATATTTTTACAAAAATTAGTGATACTTTTATATTTTATAATATTATATAACATAATTATAATGTATTACAATTGTAATGTATTATATATTATATTTACATTTTTATATTACAGTACATAATAATACAATTAAAGGAAAACTACATAATTCGTTGACAAATTAATATACTTAAATATTTCGATAAACTTAACAAAATTTTAATTTAATTTTGCAAATTGCTTAATTATTAAAGAAGAATAATTTTCTTTATAAGTTGTAATTTTACGTGTATATAATATAGATCTTTAATAGTGGATCTCAAAATCTCATTGTAGGTATGTTGTAATTATTACAGCGAATCATATTAAAGAATTAGAAATTTTTCCAATAGTTGCAAACTACTTTTTCTATTGAACGCAGCTAATGTAGTTATTCAGTTCGCTTTGGACAATTACACGAAATAAATCATTTAAAGAGCCATCAAAGACCAATCATTTCTTTTTCTTTTAGATTCCAATCTAAAATCTTTGAGGTTGAGAATTCTCTCTGCTTGTTTGACAAAAGCGGAGCGTCGTTGCTTTATGCTTGTGCAGAGACGCGGGATAATTTTTGCGGGAGGTACGTCACCGTTTCCAGTAGATGTTTTGCAAATTCAACATCGCGAATGAAAGATACACCCTGGAGAGTGAACGTATACCGTATCGCAATTCAATACGATCAGCGCGACACGCCGATGCAGGCATTCGCGGAATTACTGGTGGTTATTATCCAAGCCGCGATTGTCGTTGTTATTAATCAGTCGTTAACGCTCCCCGATTCGCATATCGCAATTCATGCCGAATACCTTGCGTGCGCGGTATACGAAAGCGTTTAGCAAAAGCGAGTATGATGAAAGGAGATTGCAGATTGCAGAACAACATAAATTTTGATACAGAGATTATTAAAATCTATTTAGATAATAGAACTGAACTCCCTTTATATACACGAAAAACATAATAAAGATGAACATGTTCGATGCTCTATTAATTCAGGATGTTTGTTAATTCAGGTGTATAAGTCACTGCAGAAAAATAGAATTGGAAATTTATATTTTTCGTATGAAAAATGAATGTTATATAGATATATATTGAAATAATTATAATGGGATCAATATTTATATTTAATAATACAGTTTTATAATTGAAATGGACATTTTCTCATTTTATCTTAATTATTTTTGGAAAAACATCTACTTTTTATTGAAATAATCCAAGTTCCAAATCACCGCTAAAGTTTTTGTATTACTTTTAAATATAGTGCAAAAAAATCTAATTTTTTCATTTTGTTAAAAAAATTAATGTAATCCATCCTGAATGAGTGCGCGCTATTAAAATCCGGAGATCTTTCGTGAAATTGCAAAACGCAAAAATATTTCGATGTTTATCGTTATGGTTATTATTCGTTGAATTTCTGTGGAATTTATGCCGGCAAATTTATATTTAACGATGCATCTCGCAGGACAAGGGCTTATTCATTCGATGCATAAGCGTTTGATGTCCACGATGATCATCAAGTGTCAATGATATCACGTCATCTTTATTTATTTCATTTATTTTATGATAAGATGCTTTGTGCAAACATCGAAGTTTTCTGAGACCGATTGTCCTGTGTTATCTAACACGCAGAGTGCAACAACTGTTCCTGGTAGTCGAACGCGTTATCGAGTCGTCTCGTATAATCTACATAGTCTTGATTATCGTAATGCAAACGTGCGTGAAGATACGTGATCATCTGAGGTATAACGTTATTGCATTGACGTTAATCGTCATCCTTGCTGGACTGACACGAGCTTGCATATATAAGCAGCGCAATATCGACGTCGTACTTGGCAGCTGGCTGTTTCAACTTCTCGATATCGCCGTGTAAACATATATGCGACTCGTAAGAGTAGAAGTATAACAAAGTATGTATAAGACATGAAATAAATTTGCCGAATGTGCAGCTGATATTTCAGGTCAGCATTTTTCAATTTTTTCCTATTTACGATACAAGTCAAATTTCAAGTTACATTATTAGATGCACACACTTCATTATTCAACATATTATAGATCTTTTGTCAGTAACACTAACGTGACATTTAGAAACGAAAGTTCTGAAGTTGCTATCTTTTTATTTTAATATTTTACAAGCGATTTTATTCTAATAATAATATTGCTTTGGTTTAAATGAGAGAAAACACAATATAATTTTTACAACTATTAAAATATTATTTGTCTTGCATTGCTCGTTTTTATAATTTTTCAATTTTTTTATTTCTTTTTATTTTCTTGGAAATTTTTGCGACATATCTAGAAACTCTGCAAACATCGGTTGGACAATTCTTTTAGATTCTTGATAAATTCGAATATTGATCTTAAATATCGAGATATTAATGAATAGCATTAAGATTGAGCATGTAAGTAATAATTATAGAAAAAAAACGATTTAAATTTTTCGAAGATATATAAGCAATTTGATAAAGCTCAAAGTTAATTGGTTTTAGTTACTGATTCACTTTTCGTGGAGTCAGATTTTTGTGCCAAAAGAAGAATAATTGACTTCGTGGGGGACTGCAATAAATAGGGAATTCTATGCTATAAACAACTTTTCTTCGGATTTCCAGAATAAAATAAGATCGATTTATCCCTGGGGCACATTTCCCTATGTCGCCAATCGCTGTTTTCTCGCTTACAAGCACTGACTTGCCACTCACCGAAATTACTTTCACGCAATTGAATCCAACTTCGAGCCGCGATGACGCTGTCGCACCGCGAGGGTCGAGACAACGAGCTCTTCAGAGACACCCTACGATACACTCGACGTGAAACGAGATTAACCCTACAAATAGCACACTCGGTCCAAGAAGTACGCAGGATTTTCCCCATGTCGGAGTAACTTCATTTACTCTTTTATGTCACATTTTGATACAAATAATTCTTAATTGATCGACATATTTACATTTGTCCTATAATGATAAATTACCAAACTTAGCAATATTATCTTTAATAATTTCCAAACCGAAAAAATGAAATACTTTACTTATTTCACTGTTTTTTATATAGACAAAAAATCTCTTTTCCTCTCTCATTTTGTCGTCTGGCAAACAGCTTGAATAAACGCCCGTGATTGGATCGGATGTATGCGCATCTGGCTACTAAATAAGGGGTGGGTCCCGGTTTTTTCATCGACTACACGAGCTAGAGATCAAGCTTTCATCCCTCCCCTCCCCTTTGCGAATCTCGAGTCTCAAAAGTGCGCCCTTCCTCGTACATAAATTCAGTCAGCCACCCGCGATTCTCTGCGGCTTCACTCTCCTTCGTTCCCCTCTTTCTTTCGAACTGATTTCCATCATGGGGCACAATGACGTTATGTTACAGCAGCCACTTTATCCTTTTCATGGACTCGATACTAGGGAGTTTTTATAGAAAAATGGTTTACAGATAATATATCTCTGAGACGTGCAATATACAACTCGATCTAAAAAAAATTGCTCTTGTCTCTTTCTCTCTTCTAATTTTCAAGAATTGAGAAAATACAAGGCGTTTTATAGCATAAAATTTTAGAAATGTTTCCCTCATGAACTTCTGATTCAGAACAGAGAACTTTCTTCCTCTGTGAAAATTTTAACCGAATTATAATTACAAAGTTATATAGAAACTATAAATTAAAGATCTTTTTTCTCTATTTCTCTGAGAGTAAACAAACTTAGGGAATGCAAATATATAACAAAATCTTATTCTGCAGTTAATTTTAAGTGGCCTTCATCTAAAAGCATAATACAATTATCATGATAAGAGATATTTAACATTCGCATAAAATGACGTGTAATTGAAATTGTATATTCATTGTTCCTAAATTTGTATTCAGAAAAAATTGAATTAATCACAGAAGTTTATATTTTTTTAAATTTTATAAAAATAATCATATATATATATAATTAAAAATATCTTAACATACTATTATTTTAATAAGAATGTCTTCTACTCACGATGTAAAATTTTCAAATAAATAAATTGAAGTATCATTCTTTCGTATAAATTAGAAAAACTCATTATTTAAAAATATCAGACATTTTATAAGCGATTCTATTCTCTCGCTAAAACCTTAAAGAGAAATATCACGATCGACCAATACAACATTGAATTACCCACCCTTGCGGTCATCCCCTTGAGTTTTTACACGCATTCGCCATTTCGTTTCTTTCCCCATTTCTACTTCTGGCGGAAAGAGTAAGCAATCTTTTCTGGCGGAAAACAACATGCCGAATAATATATCGACAGTGGGCCAGAGTTGGCGAGAAAGTGAGCATGGGCGAGATTATCCTGTTATCTATCACTCTAAGCACGCCACTTGCTCACCAAAATGTGTTACAGGTTCGTCCAAATCTACAGTAAACCTGCGGAGTAATCAAATAGCGATTACGTAATAATATACTACGTGTAATATATAAAAATGAACGCTATAAAATGTGTGTACTGCATTACATTTTAAAAGTTTCCTTAGTTAATTTATATTTGTGTTTCTTTACATTTTTTTATTATTTTAAATTCAGACCTCGAATTCCTTTGACTTTTAATTTTCGGTCGTTTATTGATTTAATTATATTATTTATTATACTAATTTTAATTTTAATTATGTTTAATTGTGTAATTATACTATTCAGTTTATGTATTCCTGAGCATTTTTCCATTTAGTTATATGACTAGTTGGACATCATTTAATGCTGTATGTCTAACTTGAGATCGTAGTAGAGCATTTTTGAACAGTTCTTTTTTTTATAGAATTATAAGCAAACTATTATAAGCAAACTATTTCTGAATTTATAACGACTTTGTTATACAGAAAATAGCTTGTTATACAGAAAATAGACTGAAATGTATTCAGCTTAAGCATTAGAATATATTATGTATATATTATGTATTATTATATATTATTAGATATTATTAGATTATACATTTTGATTTTATTTCTAATATTAACTAGATTTTTAACAGTAGTTATTTTTTAATTTATTTAATTACTTATTTCTTTGTTCTTAATTTTAACCATTATTAATTTGCAATGATTTTTAAATACATAGTGAACAACTTTTACGTAGCACATTATTTTTTTTATTAATCCACAAGTTTGGTAAAATAAGATTTATTTATTAAGATTTTTCTATTAAAAAGAAGATTTATCTAAATAATAACTTAATGATGAGATTTTATTTTAATCCTTTGATTTTCGTTATGCTGAATATAAAAAGGAGAATTGATCTTAGTATTCAGATCGAATAAAGGAAAGTATTATCACATGTTAGAACGTTGCCGTGACAAGATCGCTACTAGTTGCGACTATTACAAGAATGGTTCTCTGAATCGCATCGGATTCCGACGTTCACGGATTCGTGCCGAGAAGTGTAAATCACATCGTCGTTGTCGTCGTTGTTTCGACGTGAAGATTTTTCATCCTGTATTCCGTAAAGCCGTTAGTAGATCGCTAACGCGAGTATCACGCTCGCTTTATCGCCAGCACGTGATTCTTTTGAAAACGGCCTGTAATCGAACATTCGCCACTCGGTCAACGTAGCCTCCGCATGAGCTTTATTTACCGAAAGTAAGTCAGAATTACGAAAGGGAGTGAGTACGGTGGCGTAAACATTTTCTACAATCACTCGCTATTGAAAGGAAATAATTCATGAATGTTAACTTAATTTGTGGATTCGGTTGTCATTGTTTTTCGATTATTTTTCCAGAATTTTTTAAAATAATCTTTTAACACGTCGCGGCTGTACTGTTATCCTTCCAATCGTAGGATAAACTCATTACAATGTTTTACATTGTTGTCGCACGCGTATAACTTTTGTTTAATCTAATCCTCTTTTGTCAGACAGAGATTCGTATCCTGTGAGAGAGAGAGAGAGGGGGGGGAGGGGAGAGAGAGAGAGAGAAAGAGAAGAAAAATCGCGAAATAGAGACCCTCCTCGTTCTCGCCTCCGTTTTCTCGAGGGACAAGAAAGTGCGGAGCGAGAGATATCGCAACAGAACTAATCAACGCGAGGCGAGGGCGATTTCTCCGTTGTTCACCCTCATTCTTCCCCACTGACTCACCGGGGATAAAAAATAGTTCCACGCGATAATATCGCCCAGCGAGAAGATAAAATCCATTTCCCTGTATGCCCCTCTCTCGGAACGGCTTCGCCTCTCCCGAGAGGATTTCGCCGCGTTTTAATCTTGAATTTAAAAATGTTACCGGAGCGCTTCTACATGTCCCCGCGTGCGAAATCGAACGTCGAGACACATCGTTGCGATTTGATACGGTATAATAACGTGGTAGAATAACGTTCCTTACCCCGTCGCGCTTTGGGATTTAAAGCTTTCGACGAGAAAGCAGTCCCTTCCAAATGGGGAGCAAACGACGGATGAAGCTGCGTGATAAGACTGCGAGACTAATACGAAGGGATTTTAAGACGGGAAAATACTAATAACAATAATAACCATATTGAATGCATGCAATAAAGTATGTACATAGCCGAGTAAAAAAAAATCGACTGAAAAAAATATGTATGTACGTGTAACTATTTATTTTGTAGATATTAGGTGTAGTAAAAAGAAATCCATTATTTTTGCATGAAATTAAATGGAAAAATAATGGATTTCTTTTTACTACACCTAATATACGTCTAACAAAGATTCCTTTACTTTTTTATTTAAAAATTATGTTTCTAGCCAAATTTTTAAATAAAAAGATTGGTCACATATCAAATGAATGATTGGACGTATCAAAACATTTCTCTCAATATACAAAGAATAATACTTAATAATTAGATAGCGATGCTTGATCTGGAAAGTTTTCTAGCAAAATATAAAATAATAAAATATATTTTTTTCTGTATTTTTTAGTACAGCGATGTGCTACCTACAGAGAACCCGCCGGCCGCATGCGGCTCACCTGTGAATTTTTTGCGGCCCGCGAGCTCGTAGCTGAAAATATAAAATCATATTTTCTATTTGTCGCAAACGAAATAAACATTATGCTGTCAGCAACAGAGTTTATCTATTTTTGAAAAATGGCTTTCTAAAAATAATCTTCAAAAAAGATTGTGTATCATTGTTTTAATATATATTGTGTATGTATGTGTGCCAAATGCAATTGAATCTCACAAAGAACCTTTCTTTTTCGCATAGAGCGTCGCAATTAACTCGATCGTCCGGGCATCGCCCATTGGGGAAGAGACAAATTCGTATCTTTGTAATAAGCTCATCTGGTCCGAATTAATGACCGCTGTAAATCGCTTAAGTATATACTATGCCCTTTAACGTTAGCGCATTGCGCTCGTGTGTACGCTCACGCGAATCATCGTTACTACCGGGTAAACCGCCCGGGCAAACTCTACTCTAGTCGTGCATAATTAATTCGGAGCGCGATTCATGCGAGCGCGCACGCATTGAACCGATCGCGCGATCGATACGATCGGGGCACGCTGCTTCTAGCATACTCCTCGGCTTCGTAGATACAATATTCAAATCCCTCGATTAGCGAGTGACGTAAACTAGGTCATGGGACTACTGTCTAAGGTGTACTAATATAATTAATGTATTTAGTATTTACTAATGCAGCGCATTGATAATTAGACGAGCGTGGCAATTGGGTCGTCCCGTATTTAAGTACATCACCATCATCCTTCTCCGCTCTCTCAATGTAAACACCATCTCTTCCTTTCGAAAGCACTAAGCTTGTCACTGGAGTAAAAAGTTAAGACTCTAATGAATTAATGAGCACCATGTTAATAGATCCATGTTAATCTATTCCATGTTGACAAGTCCTGTTCATTTTATACAGTCTCTTTCCAGAGTCACGCCCGAAGTCATGTCATTGCGTTTTTTTATAACATATTATATTTTTCAGATATATCTTCTACACTGAGAGACAAGTTTTTGATAAACAGCTATAATTTTATAGTAGTCACTTTAAACAGGAGAGTTAGAAACTAATAGAAATATTATTGATTAAAATATTATTACACTGAAAAAAAGTTTTTGATATTTGTGACTATAATTGTGACAGAATAAAATATTATGATTATATAGAGCTCCATTTTTACAATTATAATTATAATGTTAGTAATAATAATTACATTATAGTCCTGTATTATATACTACATAGATCTGTAATTATTAATAACATTACATCAGTAATAATTATAAAAATCGAGTTCTTAATCATAATATTTTACCACACAATATTTTAATAATCACAAATACCAAAAATTTTTCTCTCGACATTAATTTTTTAATTACCTACTAATATTTCAATTAGTTTCTAATTCTGTTGTTGTTTGGCAAAATACTTATTTAATAACCCAAAAATATATGGATTTCAAAATCTATTTTTTTGTTACGCAACAAAAGTTTGTTTATTGCAAAAGATTAAATAAAAATTGTTTTAAATTGCTAATTTGAATATTGTATAAGCGGGAAAACTGGGTCGAATCACGTGAAATAGGGGCACTCTTCTAAAGTGGATTTTTTATTAGTACTACTTGATTAACCAAATGAAGCGGGTCGAAAGTTTCGGGTCCACTCGACGCTCCTTCGTCACAATTCTCACTTTGAACCAGCCGCTCTCGCTCCCGATTCTGCACTCGTGCTCTGTCATTCACACGCTAATTCATGACTCAGTCGAACAATTAATCAAGTTCATTCGCATCGTCCGTGGTTTCATTCGGTTGATCGCAGTTTGACCTCTGTGACTGTGTCCTAACCATGAATTTGTAATATTAACCTAACAGAGTATCCTACAATATTCATGGTCAAGAGTTAACCGAATAATGTACGCGATTGAAATTAACGTGCAGATACGGTAAACATATATAAAATCGAGAAATTTTCTGCATAATAATAACTTTCATCATATGTTCTTTATTCTTTATAAAAATATCTCGTGTTAATATCAGTTATTGAGCTAACAAATATTGCTCATGTGGACGCAATGAACGATACAATTAATATTTAATGTTTAATGTAATTAATAATTAATATTTAATAAAAATTTATTGCCATATACGAGTATAGTAGTAATTGAAGCAGCAACGAATTATATTAATTATTGCAACAGATTGTTGTATCGCTATTATATCATAAGCACTCGCGACTTTCATCGGTAATTCTAATATACAGTTCATGTTACGTACGATACAGTGTGAGCAATGCAAGCTAACCGCATCGCATGCGAAAGACGAGAATGAACTCCCGACGTCAGTAAGATTGTTTTAGGGATCCCCAGGCATCAGCTGCTGTTTGTTAAACATCGCTCAAGCTGTCATCGTAGCTGCAATGGGTGCTGCTCGAGCACGCATATCTGTACCACGCATCCAAGAACTTGTGCTAAAACTTGTATGTTTCCGACATCAAAGCTTGCTCCCTGCATAATAAATGTAATTGCCTAAATCTTATTTTGTTTTAACATCGAATGCAATTCCCATACGCGAATCATACATCATACACGAATTGATCGATGCTCTTTTCACTCATGAATTCCCTGCAGAT
>Ga0157363_1004191_pt1 | contig 13243 bp, 4 predicted proteins | sample AttsexASBM1_FD_111477 | JGI IMG/M metagenome (GOLD analysis project Ga0157363, IMG submission 111477) | Fungus gardens microbial communities from leaf cutter ant in Ribeirão Preto, State of São Paulo, Brazil - Atta sexdens ASBM1 | ecosystem: Host-associated > Fungi > Mycelium > Unclassified ...
AGAATGAAAAAACTTTTTGTAGCATTGCTCATTAGACTTGAACATCCTACAACAAAATTATTTTTAGATCAGTTAAATTTCTAAATATCTCAGTCGTTCTTTCGTATAACTTCCGAAGAAATGAGATCTTTCGTACTATTACGAATTCGGTGAACGTTCCACAGCGTTTCATAGATTAAATTCATTCAAAGATACCAGGCGAGCCGTCTCTTCTCTCGCCGCGTCGCCACGACGAACCTCGAACAACCTAATTCAGAACTATCCTCGCGCGAGAAACTCTCAGAAAGGCCTCTTCCGTTGCGTGAAATCCTATTTTCTAGTTTTCCGCAGCGGACTATTTCAGGCGCGAGTGCCTTGCGCGGGCCGTCGACGAACGGAAGACGGCTTGAAATATGAGAAACGTATCGCGTCTCCGTATTCCGCGCACTTTCACGTTGAACGAGCTGCGACGGAGCCGTCGTAACCGCGTCGCTACGAGCAAAGAGCCTGCAGCAGCGTCTGGTGCAACAAGTAACATAATTCAAGGAAAGTTGCGCCGCGTCGATAAGGCAATTATTCGGGCCGCAACGCGCTTCGACGGAACAATGGCTTTTGTTGGATACGACGAGAGAAGGGCTTACGGGTAGACGGTGGTCTGGAAGATAAACGTCTTAGGACTAACGCGGGACACGTGTAAAACTTGGATGCGCTCGCGAAGGCAGTCGACGCCGGGAGCCCTTCGAAGTTTTGCGAGTTGATCTCGAAATGGGCGCCACGACGCGTAAAGTATAATAGAACTCAGTTCATGACACAAAGGGATGCGGCGTTTCATTGTGAAAATGACGTTTAAATCCCATTTGAGTTACGCTGTATATTATTTTGCTATTAAGCGTCAGTCAGTGTTATCCTCTAAGTGAAATAAATTTAATCTATCTTCGTTAGATATATTTCTCATATTATTACAAAGCAATTTGATTCTGATATAAATGATAATAAGTTACAATATGAATAAATTAAATAAGTAAAGAAGTGTCAGATACGACGAATGTTTCTTCTCCGCAGCGTTTTGCTGCGGATTAAATTTATTCAATTTATACAGACTGTAATGTATTTAAAAATTTACATATACGAATTATTATTAGACATCAGGATCTAGTTTTGGATTATATTTGGCACTTCTTTAATTATTTGATTGATTATGATATGCCTAAGTGCAATTGTTCGTAAGATGCTCAGTTTCAGTTCGTAAGATAAATTATTAAGATTTATTTTCATTATTGGTTATTTTTAGCCCATATTATCCTCAAATGAGCTTTTCTACGAAAAGAATAGTTTTGCTGAAGTATCTAAGAAGGAGCCCGTGCTAATTATATAAAAAATTGGGAAATGAGTATTTGCCACATATAATGTAGCTTATAATGTAATAAACAAAAAGATGTTCAATAATGAACAGATGCTCTGTGAGCATCATAACTCAAAAACAAATTTAACATCTTTTCTTGATTCATCTTGATTCAAAAGCTATTATTGAGCTTTGTGTCTATGATAATCTTTAGTTCATCACATAAGCTACATTACATGTGAAAACTAACTTATCTTACTGGATTCAATTTTCGATATGGTTAGTGCGGATCTTTTAGCTAGATACAGATCTAAAAAGTAATTTTGTTAATCTACGAAAATAATTATGTACGTTCAAGCTGGTTGTAGAATGTCAAAACTTTTTGCAACATTGCGCATCACTACTTGAGTTTCCTACGTAATTATTTTCACGTAATTATTTTGATGGTCCAACAAAATTAAATATGTATATATCTATCTAAAATTTTAATAATAATTTTTAATACTTTAGCAAAAGCATCTTTTTCATTTCTCGAATCTGTCAGTCCAACCGATCAAAATTGTTCATGACCTCATTGGGATATGCGAGAGCAATGCAATGTGATGCAGAAGTCCGCGGATGAGAAATGTATTTCGGTGTACGACGCGCAATGCGACGCCCGCACCGCGCGGATAATAAGGCGCAGCGGCGCGCAATAAACGGCTTTACGGCGGTTCGAGGAAGATGAGGATTTTATCTCGGCGCCGGCGGCAGCAGCAGCAGCGGTAGCACGACGACGTACCGGAATTGATTCGGCCGCTCATATTCGTGAACGAAATTCGCAGAACGCCGAGAGCGTGCATGCGGTTGGATGTTTATTAGCCGCGAGGATGCGTCGAAGAGAGAGGGGGGGAGGGGAGGGGGGAGAGAGACAGAGACACAGAGAGAGAGAGAGAGAGAGAGAAAGAGAGAGAGAGTCAAATCAAGCCGGGTGCGATATAATCTCGAAATGAGATTCATCGCTTATTAAGTTAGACACTCACGAATATGGATTTCTCTTTCTCTCTTTCTCCGCACGAAAATTCAGCGCTTTCATCAATGTATGCGAAGAATCTCACGATAAGAAGATAAAAGAAACAGCCGCGTTCAGCAGAAAAAAATAGTTCTGCAACTTGCTTGTAAGATTCTTTAATGTGATATTGTAAATTTTATTAGATATACTTGCATTAAAAGACAAAATATACGAATATCCAATGTGGATTGTTACAGGTTTATATTGCTATAATTTTCTTTAGAACCTTGTAATATATCTACATTTTTAAAAATTCTTTAACATAATTGGTTTATACATTTATGTATTGCACTGAGAAACCAAATATTAATCATATTAAAGTATTTTACAAAGATGCAAGTTGCTTTTTCTGCTGACTACAACATTAATTCACGAGCGATACGCACGCGAATCGCCATTCGAATTTCTTGCCGCCTAGGACGGCCGCGATGGAGAAATTCTGGCGATCTTTAAGACACGCGTCACTCGAGGGTAGAAAGTTCTTACGTGAGAACCGTTTCCTAGGAGAACGTTAGTCGGAGATTTGTTTTTGTCGGATTAATATTCACGCTCGCCCAGGATTAATAGCATTGCGCGATACGCGCGTGCAAGGAGCGATAAATTATTAGGTGCTTAGCTACTTGCCCAAGCGAGGAGGATTCCTCTCCATGGACTTCTTTAATCTCCTTCTCACCTCGCCGACCGTCGCCTCTTTCGGACTTCATTCCTAAGTAATTGTTACGACGGTAATGAGAGAAGCATCGTTCGAAAACGAGCACGAGAGGAGTGTTGGATTACTTCGGTGCCGACAAATGGTTCATACGATGATACCCGAGGTAATCGCGAAGGTTCGTCAACGAGCACGGCGTGATGTTAATAACGATGATTATGACGAAAGTGCCGACTCGGGGCCGTAGATCGCAGCGCGGTGATCACGTTTGAACCGGATGAAGTCGTTCGGAATCTCCGGCAGCGGATCGCGCCGGCGGACACGTGATGGATGAAAGGTGTTCCAGTTATGTGGATTTCGCCGTGAAGGGGATGATGAATGAATCGTGGCGCGGAGGCGTCCGAGTTTCAACGTTACACACGCAGAGAAAGAGAGAGGGACAGAGCGAGGAAAGCACGAGCGAAGCCCTGTACGCGAGGAGAGATGAAACGAAGTCGTTCGTTTCGTATACGGCGGTTAATTGGACGACGAGCCGAATCCGCATGACGGATGACTGTCGCCCGTTAACGAAACCGCACGGGTGAAGCGGAGAATACGCGGAGAATACATAAGATGTCGGCTCCTTATCGTCATCAAAGTCCCGTGGTTTCGTCGACGTGATAGCTGTGTTCTTGGTTGCGTTATTTCAAAGGCTGGCTGATGTTACATTTATCGGAGAAATCGCAGCTGCTTTATATTGTATCTTAACTTTTTTACAAATATCATTTGAAGGATGTCGTTTAAAGAGAAAAGACTTTTCAATATAAAACTAGAAAGAAGGATAAACAAGAACAATCTTGATGTATAAATAAATACATACATATATATGTATATGTATATATATATATACACACACATATATATATATATATATAAATATAAATTATACATCAATAAGAGAATATACACATACATAGAATGAATGCAAAAAGTACATGGACATTTTCCAAAAAAAGCATCATTTGTAGAAAATAAACAATAATTAACAATTTATTAACAATGAATATATTTTATTCTTATGTAAATAAAAAAATTTCACAAAAATAACCATGGTCATGATTTTACAAACAACATTTCTCGATTGTACGAATACTTTTTGTACATTTTAAATAATACATTTTTGCATATTATTAAGATAATATATTTTAATTATTATATCTTCTTAGGTAAAATAATTTTAAAAAATATACAATTATTTTATTCTTTGTTAATAAATTGCTAATTAATGTTTCCTTTCTAAAAATAAGGATTTTTGAAAAAAATATCTTTTCTGTATGAATCCTATTTACTTTTTGTACATACATCACTGTACATACATTACTAATAATTGTTTGATTAATATTAACTCTCGTAAACAAATGTTTAATTATTTATGTCATTAATGTTAAACTAATTATAGAAATAATGATCGCAGAAATGTCAATCATATCGATTAGCTTTGGATCAATAATATATTACTGAATCTCATTAATTCTTAGTGCTTCATTGAGCCAAACGATTCAGACGTTCCGGCATTTTAAGTGGAAAACTTTAATGTGACGTTATTAATACATCGAGATAACCGGAAATTGGGAATCGTCTAGTTCAATGCAGCGTATCGAATAGGATTTGTTAGCATACTTGACGTGTTCCACAATGCGTAAGACCGGCCGCTAAGGTTTCGCTATTATTGGCTGACCGATAGGTTACCGTGTCAATCTGTCTAGTCTAGATTGGCACACGTGTCACGTGATCGATAACTGGCCGCTATATGTCCATCTTTTTGATTATTGGCCTTCCCCAAACACAATCTAAAATAAAGTAGTGGTAATGCCTATGGAATTTAAAATTAACAATCCTATGTCGTTAAACCGCTGCGTCATTAAATAGATGATGTGATCTAGTAAGATAATATTACGAGAGTGTGCTTAAGAGTATAGTTGATAAATCAACCGACGCAGTTCACAAGAATATTATACTAAAAACGGTAATTTGTTTCAGTAAATTAATAAATTATTATTAAATTATTATTATTGAAATAAAAATAATTTCGATCGCTCTTAATATTTAATAATTATAAAATCGAATAATCAATAGAAAATGTGTAATTAATAAAAGAAGAAATAATAGAGTAAAAAGGATAAAATTCGCAATAATAAACATTAAAATTGAAAATCGATGTAAACATCCAGGTATCATTACCGAAAGTAATCAAATAATGTGTCATGCTACACCATGTTATGTCATTAATAAATAATATTGGTACTTCTCGCAAAAAAGAGAGGCATTCTTTAAAATCCGTGGTAAAGCATTAATGGACAAACTGAATTTAAATTTAGTATTGTGAATATTTAAATATTCGATTAAATAAAATCAACGAGGTATCAGCAGAAACGGTCAGCAGGAAGACATGAAGGTCTCACGTTCCTCATTCGTCAAGAGATTTGGATCTTTCTATATTTAAACAGGTGACTAGTATAGATGCTGAAAAGGATTTCGAAGATTGGTTCCGAGATCAATGTTGCCTTCGGAGAAAACGCAATATTAATGGAACATCGTGATTCGTGAATTCCACGAAAGATCAAACGGACCGTAAACTCCCGTGATGTTGAAATCATGGTTCAGTATCGAGTAAGTACCCGAGCACATTGTCAGAGTAATGTGTGTCAAAGTAATTCATAAATATTCTCCAAGCTCTGTTTCTCGACGAAGAAACAGAGAGAGAGAGAGAGAGAGAGAGAGAGAGAGGGAAGAAAAACAAGAACAGGGGAAATGAACGAAAACCTTGGATTTCTTCCTTCTTCCTCTCGCGCGAGCGGTCCGGGAAGCGCTTAAGAGATTAAACCGGACGGTTCAAAGTTCTTGTCTCCCGTGTAAACACCTTAATGGACCGTAGGAGCGGCTGCACCTGTTGCTTGCGCGTTAAGACCGAAAAATATTTTCGAGATTCCAACAGCCCGGCGACAGGAATTCGTCGTTTCGTACTTTAGATACTAACAGACGATATTCTCCTTTAAACAACCAATCATCTTTGTGCAACCACAAACTGAGCCAAATGGCGGATGTAATTAAAAATCCAAGTTGGTCCAAATTGGAAAATCTTGTAAATAAGTGGTTCTAAAAAAATAAAACAAAATATACATAACGTGAAGATATTTAAATGTTATCCTGAAAATAAGTAAAGGTAAAAGCAGTCTTGGCCAAAAACATCAGGCAATTTATTAACCATTATTTAAAGTTTTAATTCGAAAATTGATTTATGGTAATTGCTGTTTAAATTATTCTTTGTTTTAAAAATCTTTTAAACTTATGTATAGACACAATGCAAGTAAAAGAATTTCAGAGAATTTCAGAGAAATAAAAAACATATTGTAGATGCCTAATATTATTGGCCAAGACTGTATTTTCCTGTTGATAGCACAGCTATTATTTTTGCCTGAATAATTTCAATTCACTTCTCACAGTTGTCATTCATGTGATACGTTTATACTTCGTTAAGCAACGTCGAAATTTATATCAGCATACGCGGAATCTTTCGCGTATGATTCACTAATTGAATCATGCTGGCTCGTAGAATCACCTGCGATCTCTTTCTTTCTAAGCTTGATTAACGAAGCATGGAATTAAATAAGATTAAGAACATATTGCTACTCGAGAATGCTTTTCAAGTTGGAGGCCAATGACGAGCGATCAACGACGTCGAGGTCGTCGTATCACGATTACGGCCCTGCTGCTCATAACTTCCACGTGATAATTGCGTTGTTGTCGCCAAAAGATGTCTTGTCAGCGTCAACAAGGTGAACGAGGTGACGGATCTAACAATCATTTTGAAACCGTGAATCATCGTCAAGCAACTGGAACCGGTTCCAGTCGGATGATGACGGCAATTCATCGCTCTTGATAGTTTGTTTTTACGTTTCTCTGGCGTCCCGCGCGAAATCTTGCGTGTGTATAAAATGCAGGCAAGCGCCGATTTTCTGCAACTTAGCTGGAAACACGTCGTGTAAAAATGTCGCGGATTGTTTACGGACCCGTCGCGAAACTCGTCGCTAATCTCATAGAGTTTTACAAGCTTGTCGTATCACGTGAACGATAACCAACCTTCTGGCATGTGGGCACGTGATAACGTCTGCGCAACAAAATGGTAGATACGACATTAATGTACGCAATATCTTGAAAAACTTTGTATCACCGATAATCATACCGTTGATACGTCATCGGGCCTGACGTGTCGTTAGAAATTCTCAGAGTTGAGATACCTACCGTACATGAAGATCAACAACTACTTTTCGACGAAACTCGTTGAGCTTTGAATTTACACTCGTATGAGTTAAGAGATCGAGTATCAATGTTTATATCGCCTACGATCTTGAGTCAGCATAAAATTATGTTTACAACGCGTATTAATTTTTACTCTAGCAAATAAACTAAGTATATATTTGATCTAATTGTTTATTTGTTTAATGTAATTAAATTTTATTCTATCAATAATAGACTGAGATATATGTTTGAACTGTACGAGGAAATAAATAATACTATAAGCACAATGAAGTGAATTTTTGCACGGAAAGATTTTTGATAAAATTTAAAAATTTATGTAGGTACATATCTGAAAACAATTTTATTAGACCATTAAAATAATTACGCAGAAATCTCAAGTATAATGAGCTGGAAAAAATTTAAACATTGTAACAAACAACTCGAGCGTTCTACGTAATTACTTTGATAATCCAACAGAATTATTTTCTATATCTAGTATTTTAATTATTATTTCAGCAAAACCATTCTTTCCGTGTGTAATAAAATTGTAATAAAAACATATAATTCTCGCGCATCATTTCTCACAAAACAAATCCATTCATTTTGTTTTACTTATAAATAAAAATAGAATAATAAACTTCGTCAAGAAACTCTTCAGGGTCAAAAGCTAATAAGTAAACTGCAGATAGTCAACTCTGTTCTCTCCGTCGCTCGCGCATTTCTTTCTTTCTTTCTTTACCGTTGCAACGACTAGGAGGAGCTATTTCAGGATCAAGTTCATGACTCGTTGGTATACAAACGATCTACTCAAACGACACAACGGAAGTTCTCGGTTGCGCGACCAGTTTCACGAATATATTCCAGTATCCTGAAGATTCACGCAACGACCCTTCCTTTTCTCTTTCTTTCTCTTTCTTTTTCCATTGCATCGAGATTTCAGCGCGTTACCCGTTTTTCTTTCATTTCTTTTTCACTCGTCCTTTTTTGCGGTTTCGCAATTACCACTGAGACCGCTCGAAGCGTCAATTGCGCTAGAGAGTAAATTAGTTTCGCGATTATTTGACTACGTAGGTGGCCGTTCTTTCAGGCGAGACGATGGACATCAGTCGGGCAAAAAACACGAATTTAAAAGCGCGTGTTAATAGACTTTAAACATTGTTTTTCTTTCCAAGCGTAAACCGATGTCAAAAGTTAGCTTTCAAGACTGCCAGGGATTCTGTCGCTAGGGAAAAGACAGGTCTTCAACTAAGAAAACTACATAATTTGTCCGTCAAGAGATTGGACAAGAGATAAACGAGAAAATGACAAGCATCAAGATGTGATGATAGCATAATTATAAATCTAAGTTTATTAGCACTTAATATTAATTCAAAATATTTTATGTTATTCACACATAATAATGATATCAAGATAAAGATATAGACATAAAATGAAATATTTTAATTAATCAATCATAAGTAACGAATTAAATTGAATATTTGCTTTCGTTTACTAATGAAACAAAAATTATAAATTAATATCAAATATTGTTTGAAATAATAAAATATACTTATCTTAATATTATCGTTATTATTATTTGCAATTCTCTTCAAGTTCCTATGATAAGCACAACTAATTTTTTTCAAGACGCTCGATCAGCATTTACGTTGTTAATAAAGTAAACGCGCTTGCGGTGAGAACCGGTTCGCATGACTAGGCAGGAAAGAGAGCTGATTAAGTTCGTGGGGATAGCGCGCGTATAGATAAGCACGCTCGCTAAATTTTGGGAAAGAGAAACTTTATCGGTGACAGGAAGTCAATATTTTGATAGATATTCGCTCGCTGACGCGATCGATCACTGATTACGTTCGCCTTAAGTAACCGCGATACGTCAGGTTTTCTTATAGCTTATGATTTCCAATAAATTTCTTTTATAATTAATTAATTAATGCCGTTTATTTATGGTTACAAAAGATAAGATAAACATAAAGTGACAAGAAGCGGTATATTGATTTAAATGCTTGATTTCAGGATTCGATATAATCTTTTAAATGGAGATACGAGACGCTATAATACTTTTCGTGAGAAACTTCTCAGGCTGTGTGAAGATACAACGAAATCTCTGTGATATGTCTATACGGTAATGCAAACTGCAACTCAAGAAGTTACAAAATAGAAACGCGAGCTTTTTGCGCGATATTATTAATCCGGCAGTAGTCGTCACCTAATATTTTTTTTACGTAAACAATCTTACTGTGGTGTTTTTATGTTCCAATTAAAATCATTATTACTAACATATATATATATATATATATTATTGACTTTTTCAATTTATAAATATTTGACAACATTATGGATTTAATCACAATAAAAAAAAAGGTGGAAATCTAATATTAAATATTAATAAAATAAGTATGTTTTTTTTCATATAGTTAGAAAAAAAATAAAAAAAAAATTTCAAATAATATAACGTTTTTAATGTGAGTTTTTGATGGAATTGTATATTTAAAGATTCATAAAAAATAGTTATTTAAAAAAGAAAAAAAATAGATCCAAAAAAAAAAACAATATACAATTTCCAGGTCTGCTCGCATTAATTATACTTATACTGAAAACCTTCGCTTTTTCTCCCTTGAACGTCTAAATATATATATTTATCTTTCAGTGCAAAAATTATGGGAATTTCAAATAATACGAATAAATTTATCTTCTTATCGAAGAAGTATAAAAAACATTCTAAGTGATTATTCCTGGAAAAGAAATGCACTAAATTTCTACGAATCATATTTTCAACTTTCAATGCCACACACCACGATTCGCGAGAGATGAAATGAATTTAATCCCTCGCGGCATCATCGTCATCATCGTCGTGGTCTATTATGAGATAATCTAGTCGACCGGTGGTCGACGGTGCCGTGTAATTCTGATACAAAATGCCATGAAAAATGAGCTAGAAAAATTGACAGGAAAATTGTGCAAGCCCGCAATTATGTAAATACACAAACGGCGGAATACCCCACGTAGTGTCCTCTCGCTTCCTCTTTACGTGCTTGTTGCGCGCCTACTCGCGATATAACGTCGGTCGTGCATCGTTCTCTCGCGCGCTGGAATATGCACGCCCACGAGTACAACGGTGAGACACGCCGTGACGTAAAACCAACAACCGCGCTAATCCGTAGACCGTAGAAGGCTGAAAGGCTATTGCGAGGCAATAAGGCCGGTTATGAGTACGTGGGTACGTACAGTCGTAGTGTGGGCGCATACTATGCTCGCGCTCGCAAGGACGTTCTTAACTATTGCGGTTTCCTCGACACGGACGCGCACACGCCATCCGTACCTACATATACGTCCATGCCCTACTGTCACATCGTATACGTCGTATACGTCATTCCTCCGCTCCTTTTCACCAGAAAATCAGAGTCGATCTGCAATCCTTTGCAAGCACCGTTCATCGCACTTTCAATATGTTTTCCTGACCTCGTTTTTATTTTATCTCATAACGATAATAATTATCATCTTCTATTCGCGTAATTATAATTAAATTAAATTCTATTTTATTATACATAAACGCATTTTTTCCTTAAAATATTCTAACATTTGTATGATTTGAATTTTTACAATTTTTTAATTAAAAAATAAAAAAGTTTTTGTAATTTATCAATGAATATAATATATTAAGAAAATAATAATTGTTCATACCAAACATTTTTCTCAGTAATTAAGTATTTATCTGAACGGAAAGAAATGTTTTTGTTCAAGTATTAAAATTTAACTAGAAACAGAATCTAAAAATAACATTATTGGAATATTATGTGGGAAACTCAAGTATGATAAGCAATATTGCAAAAAGTTTTAACATTCTAGCAATCAGTTTGAGTCCTACATAATTATTTCGATAGCTCAACTAAACTATTTGCAGATCTGTATTTAACTAAATTTGTAGATATTTCACCACAAAATTATCTCCTTTTCATATGTAATTAAATTTCAATTCAAGCATTTTCAGATCTTAACTATAATAACGGATTCAAATTCTTATAATTAAAAATCAATAAGTCTAATAAAAATTAATGATTCTAATCAAATATTAAGACTTTAATGAAATGCTGATCATAAAAATACATGAGCTGACGTTTCGCAAATGATAATTTTCTTCATACATTACTTCGCAAACAACTCGACTATTTCCTCTCGGCGCGTCATGAGAAACAGACGGAGTCGACGATAACGATAAGCCGAATATGGGACCCCGAATTTGGCATCGATGGCTTCGTCCGGACCGCGCATGAAACGCAATCCGGATCCAGTCGGATCTCCTACTAGAATCCGATCGTATTTACATACAATTGCGTTATCCGAGCGAAGTGCGTGGCTAATTTGCATGGTATTATCGTCATCGGCCCGTGACGTGAGGATGGATCACTTCTTACGTCAGGGAAAGATGCATCAGTACTTAATCAGCTCACTGGTCCAGACACAGGGTCTGCTGGAATGTCTAACTACGCGTAAGAAGCTTTATCGGATGTGACGAAAAAACCTGACTTTACCTCGTTTTCAATGTTCTCCATAAATATCATTTAATGCAACAATTACGAACAATTTTTAACCTGGACGTAATAACCTAAACTTTTTTACGTAAATTTACGATCATTTACTATATATCTATACTCCATTAAATCACTATTAACAGTAACATATTGTATATTATTAATTTTCTTTTGATTTATTAATATTTTTGAAAATATTATGAGTGCGGATTTAATCATAATTTTCTCAAAAAAGTGGATAAAAACTAAACAAATATTAAACGGGATAAGCACATTAAGTAAATTATAACACTTATTATAACATTTTAAAAATAAAAATTTTTATTAAAATGCTTCTTTAGTGTATATTTTCAATGGAATTGCATATTTAAATCTTCATAAAGAATAATTATTTAAAAAGGAAGAAGGTATGTTAAACAACATCCGCACAAACAATATTTTACAATAATTCGCATTTTCTCGGGGGATGTAAAAACTTCACTGGAATGTAAAAACAGGTAACTATTCCCGAGTTAATAATTCCAACAGATTAGTATATGTTTTTCTTTCTATAAAAAAAAAACGTAAAGAGATATACAATAAATAAACAGCAAAAAGAAATGCGAGTATAAGTATTTAGCACAGGTTGAATCTACACTGCGTCTTAAGAGTAACACGATACATTTCATATGAAAAATAATAATATTTACTTTAATTATCCGCAGAGACTTCCCTTGTCAAAATCATTAATCAATCTTATCTACGATCTATCATTTGGTCGGACGTATACATTGATAGCCTATCGTGTTATGTACTTTTGCACGTAGTTGATATATAAATAAATTCCTATTGCTGTACTACCGATAGCAGATTAAATAAGCCACTCCTTTCGAGCACACTTGAAAATAATCACGTTTTCCGAACGGCCGCTATTCGCAACATGAAATAAGCATAATACACGAATATCCTATAAACTGCTGTGTTACATTATTCATGACTTGTGTGCAAAATTTCCTTACAATCGATTAGCACAAAGAAACTCCTTTTAGGACTAGCAACCTACTTTTCTCAGGATCTTAGGCTGTCTGAATCTGCGATCCGGCACACGACCTTTACGAAAGAAACCACCCGCGCAGAGAAAGAAATCGGATTCGTGGGAAAATATGATCGGCAGATCGTTATCAAGAAATCGCTGCAAAACCCTGACAGCAATCTTATGAATTTACTGACGCCTCGATATTCCCCGAATCGCGACATTTAACAAAACAATTAAGCTCACTGAGTGATGATTAATTTTTTCACTATCACACACATTTGTTAATTTTGCATTATATTATCATAAAAATTGTTGTGTAATTGTTGCGATTTTATTTCTTAATGTCCATTTCTATCAACATAGATTTACTTCATAGATTAACTTCAATCTCGGTTTTTATTTA
>Ga0157363_1004192_pt1 | contig 13243 bp, 11 predicted proteins | sample AttsexASBM1_FD_111477 | JGI IMG/M metagenome (GOLD analysis project Ga0157363, IMG submission 111477) | Fungus gardens microbial communities from leaf cutter ant in Ribeirão Preto, State of São Paulo, Brazil - Atta sexdens ASBM1 | ecosystem: Host-associated > Fungi > Mycelium > Unclassified ...
TCAGAATCTTATAATATTACAAATTGCAGAAAAATATTCATATCCTTAAAAAAAGAAAGCAAGAGGAATCCAGAGCGGGTGGAATCTGCGCATCGCATGTTTTACGGAAAAGCTGCGTGAACAGTAGAGGGTGAAATGTCGGGAAAGATCTGGAGTAGGAGTGGGCGTTAAGCAACGCAGTGTGAAGAATAAGAACTCATGTACTCACGATCAGTCTGTCTACACAACATCATTCTCAAACAGTGTTATCCTCTAAATATATAATTTACGAGTTTATTATTGGAAGTTGTTCTATTAAAAAAGCAAAATGCCTCGAGTAATCGCAACATTACTTTTCGCTTCAATCTTCATTACAACAGTTTATTCAGGTATATTCATTATAACAGTTTATTCATTTTATTTTATCTATAACAATAGAGAAAAGTTGCTAGAATCTCTTGAAGAAACATCCCTCTATTTTTTAGAAACTATTTTATTAATATTGGCTGCGTTCCGTTACATGCGTAATGCACATGAGATATTATTTCATCCTTGTTGTTTTCATAGAATGTTAAACAAAGATAAAATATGATACATGCGCATTATGCAAGCAATATCTAATAAGAACATAATCTATTTTAATAATTAAAGAAGTAAAATCTCATAATTCACATTATGGCTTGTTTTATACAAAATCAGTTAAAAACTTTAAAAATTCGAAAATGGAATTCTTCACTCAAAAAAGTGATCTTGCAGTTATAGCATAAAAATTATAGCTTAAAAATTATCTAAGTACGAAAAATTAACTAAAAAATAGATAAGTTTCTAGCAAGTACTGTAATATTGAATATGTATTATATTTAATCTCTCATATAGATGAAATAGAATTTAGATTCTATCAGAGATAGAATTTAGATTTGCGCTATAAATTCTATGCGTATGATACATAATTTTCTATCAGATACAAAAAACAACGATAATTTTAGCTGGAGCAGCAAAATTTTTTTTGCGTATATCATAATTTTCTTTTGCAAATTGCGTAGTTCAAATAATTATAATTTATTTTTATAATATTATTTTTATAATATTATATTGCATCATTTTATGTGTTTGTAGTTTCCTAAATTAGTTTTATTTATATTTTTTTATTTTCATTCTTTTTATAATATAATGCGATTTTAAATATAAAATAGAAGTGCATCGTAATTCGGCACACTTGTGTGTGAAACAGACTAAAGCTAACTTAATCTTTATAGTTTTGCGTTAAATAACCCATAGAACTAAAAAAGGCAATCGTGTATTTGAAAAAATCCACAAGAAAAGAAAGTGTTGCGTTACATGTTTGTGTCTTATATCCAGAGAAAGGTTTTTCTATTCAAAAAAATATTTCTTCGCTATAAGGTTAAAGAAAAAAATTTTTTTATTTAAATATAATTTTTTTTTTAAATAAATAAATTTTTTTATTTAATTTCAAAAAATAATGTTTAAATCAAAGAAACGACATTTAATCAAAGAAATTTTTTCTTTAACCATATAGCAAAGAAACATTTTTTTTGAATCGAAGAAATCTTTCTCTGGGAAACTCTCTATGCGAGAGTCTTATCATTAATTATTAGACACTCTGTATATATATATATATATATATATATATTATTTTAGATAGTATTTTTCATAACTTCATTCTTACACAAATATTTGTACTGAATTTATTTCTTCCCAACACTTTTATGATGCATATAAGCGGTCCTGTTTTTATAATCTTAAGAATTTTATTGGAAGTAATTATTTCTTTTAGTTTAGAAATTCTAATTTAAGATAATATATATATATATATATATTTAAAATAATTTTTTTTTACAGAAGATGTGTTAAAATGCTACATGTGCACCTCATTAACAAACGAGGATTGTGATTCCAATATGAAAACAAATTCATTACAACCATTGGAATGTACTGGTAATAATATGGTGGAATGGCAACGAAGCATCAAACAGCACAATGTCCTCAAGCCATTGGCACGGCTTTTCGAAGTTGATGACACGTTACTATATTATCAAGGTCTTCCCAAGAATACAGCTTGCGTTAAAATGTTCATTAAGAGTAAGTAATTACAAATGTTTGCAAAATGTAAAGTTAATATAATATAATCTTAATATAAAATATACCTATTTAGAATAGTTCAGGCAAATATATAATCTATATCTTTTTAGTTGAAAAACAAGACATTACTGTAAGAACGTGCCAAACAGCTAAAACAGAACTTATTGATCCATGTAAAACAATGGAAAACAAACTAAAAGTCAGCTTGTTAGGCACAATGGAACAATGCGCACTTTGTCTTAAAGATGCCTGTAATGGTACGATGTCCCTATCTTCCAAAATATTCTATACTTTTCTGTCACTTTTTAGCACTCTTATTGCTTTTTATCATTTATAGATGTAATTTTCATTTTATACGCGATAAAAAGACTTAATGTGTAATGAGTAATGAATAATAATCATTCGACATCATATATTCGTTTCTAATTCTAGCTTAACTATAAAAATTAGACTAATTAGTATATATAAATTAGTATATATATTTCATGTATAATTATAAAGATATAGGTGAGACTTTTTAATCAGATACTGACTATAAAGATTTTGTCAAATTCGAAGGAATTTGAGGAATTTGAAGAAATTCTTATGAGTTAGCCTCTGATTAAAGAGTCTTTATAAAAATAATGACTAGCAGTGTGAATTTGTCGCCTTTTAATTATCTTCTCGTCGATCATAATATTCTTTTACTAAAAGATATCTTTATATAATAATTTAATCATCTTTAGTAATTTTTTAAATAATTTTGTGCTCTTCGGAATATGTTAAAAATTTGTTTGTTTCCAATAATCTATTGATTTAAAACTGTTTTAAGTTATTAATTTACAAAGTTACGGCATTTGAAGAGTTACTCAAAAATTCTTTATATTTTGTTAATATAAACATATTAAAAGTTTTATAACATCGGAATAAATGTTTCGATATTAATAAAAATATTTTAAGAAGGTAAAAGATACTAAATTATTTTTAATAAAAGATTTTAATAATGTTAAATGTGATATTTCATTTTGCTATAATATATTTTTATAATAATTGCTAGATTTACAGTGTTAAGATCAAGAATTTTTAATAAAAGAAATTGTGTTCAAGTATTTAAAAGGTACGATAGTCAGCCCATGTATAATGTATGTTAAAAATAAAAAAATATTTCAAACAGTCTTTATCATGTATTTTTCTATTTTTTCCTCCAATTAATTATTGAAGTTTGAATTTTAGCAAGAGTTGATCAAACTGATGAACCAATCAAAAGTTCAACTTGTGACCAGACTTTGAGGCGTTTTTTCGTTATCCGTTATCAGAAGCTACCACAACTAAGGCTATCTTCGTCTTCAGGAATTAGAAGACGAAGATAGTCTTAGCCGTAGTTGCTTTTAATTGTACAATGAAAAAAATGTCACTGATGAGTGCTTTCCATTTGATGACACAAATCGACACGAGCGTCATTCTATCCTTGTTGACATTCAGAGAGTGACAAAGATAGAACGATACTGTGTCATCAAATGGAAAGCACCCGATATAGGGTCTCTAGTTTTAATAGTGAAGTCGGAACAATACAACTACACTCAGTGCAACTTAATGTGCGCGCCAGCAGGTCTGTTCTTTTTAGCTAAAATTCTTGCACCGTTCTTTCTTCCTTTTTTCTTCACGTTGGAGAGGAAAAAGAGAAAAGTTAACTATGCAAGTTCAATTAAAAAGACAGGCCTAGTGTTGCACCAAACAGAGAGGCATTTGTTTCTCAGTGGAAAATGCGATAAAGTAATTCACGTGGTTCACATCGTCCATTCCTAGAGCGAAGTTTTTTTTCTGTCAAATTCGATCATTTTGTGCAGAAATTCGTTAAATGTCTATCATATCGGAGGTAAAGTAGTTCAATTCTATAATTATATAACAATATCAATTATTTATTTTGATCCTATATTTATGTGTAGAAATATGCAATCTGAATTTATTTATTAGTTATTTAGTAAATTTATTTATCTATTAAAAATAATGAATAACAAATAGATCTGTTCGCATTGCTTGTACTTTTTGCACTTAGCATTTTCGTTTTCTCTTTTTAACACCTCATTGTAAGTTTAAAAATTTTGAGGAAAGTTTAAGCAACGTGAATAGACCTATCTTTTTTATTTTTATTGATTTTTCTTTATTTGTTTTAAGAATCATATTTAAATTATTTTTACTAATATTGAATTTTTATATAGGTTATCTTCAAAATGAATTAATGTAAATAATACATACAACATAATATAACTTTATGTATTCTTATATTACAAATAATATGGATGCAGATATATTAAGAGCGATATTAACAAGTTACACTGATGCTGAAAATTTTTTTCAATCTGAGGATTACAAGAATATGTCAAAGAAAACTTTTCTTTGTATACAATCTGATGCAGCATTAAATACTTTGTGTTCATCATTGAGCAATCTTTTGTGTTATAAAATATCCAAGGAAGCATATCAACGCTATTCAGTTCGATTGTTAATAATTGTATGTTGATTATTTATTAAAATATAGATTAATATATTTCAATTTTTTAAACTTTTTTATAATTGATATTTTAGTATTATATGATTGTGTTACAGGATGTTTTACGGAATTGGTGCAGAACAACGAACAATTTTAAACATTTAAAAATATTTACGTCTAAGGAAAATAACCTTAAATTCATAAATATTCTTTTAGAGAAGTATCTTACAGATGATGTTTTGAATGAGTGCTATTCAGAAAATACTTTGATATGTTTAACTGTTTCTATAATGCATCTGTCAGTGAAGAATACAATTTTTATGCATCATGTGGATCGGTTGCTTTTAAGACTTTTACAATTTGAAGCAAATTTAAAAATTGAAAAATTATTATATAACGCTCTTTGTTCAAATTTACATCTTAAACTAACTACAAAAGAAGGAATATATGCTTTACAAAAATTTAAATTAATAGAAGAACCTTTGCTCAATAGTTTTATGTGCATGTTTCCTAATTTGAAGAAAGAGGGTGATGAAAATAATGAGATGCTAAATAAATTATTAGAACTTAGTGCCAGGTCTGCATATGTTTTTCAATTAATGTTTAATTTTTTGAAGGAATTACTAGTTCAACTGCAATATGCATCTGCAGTCTTAGATTTCATAGATTTGATGTTAAAGCGGATATCTATTTATTGTAAAAATTATGATAAAGATATATTAGATCTTTATCCCAGGAAATTGCGTTCTTGTATAATTTTGTTAAGGATAAATCCCAAATATCATTCAGTGCAGACACGAAAATATACGTTACAAACTATGAAACAAATCTATAATGAAAATAAAAATGTTCCATTAATTTTAATGTCCCATTTTCTTGAATGGCTTGAATGTTTTGCGACTTATGTCACTAATGATATAAAATATTGATTAGAGAAAAATAATATAATAGTAATTATTTTAATATAATTCTGTGTAATATTAATGATATTTTATGTTTAATTGCAAGAATGTTTGTGTATGATGATTCTATATTTTTATATACTTTTTTAAGTAAGATTCTATATTTTTTACTTTTTTAACATTATTTTTGTAGAAGAATGTTTTATGAATTTTTACAGAAGTATATTTTAAAGACAGATCTTTATGTATTGCATCACAAAACAAATACCGAAATGCTTTCACTGATAAAAAAAAATTAAATGATAAATATTTTATCTTGTGTCTTTATTAAATTCTAAAAATCGTTTATATTTCTCAAATTTTTATCTTAATTGAACTGTTGAATTGAAAATAAGTAACAATCATAAAAAATTATCGATTGCAAATATACATACATACAGAAATCATTAGAAATTATTATTTTGGATACCTCGAAAGAAAGCATTATTTTTATGATTTGTTTTTATGATTTTTTAAATATTTTTCGAATAATGTATTCCTTCAAAAATATTCAAAGTGATAATTTTTATTGACTATATAAAATATATGAATTTGATAAGTGTTCAGTATAGCTTCCTCCTTCGATTTTTCTATAATTTTGTAAACTTATGTATTTGTATACGTAAAATATATTCCAAGAAGAAAAATCGTTGTTCTTTAATTACTTTATTTTAAAATTTTTTGATGTCGGTAAATTGAAAAATGATAATTTAATAACAAAATGGCTGACCTGCTCAACAAGCAAATAAACATGATTGTTATTATTAGATCCAAAAAATCACATTCAATCGCTTGACAAGGCTAGCAGCTTTTTTTGACTTGAACGCGCCCATTATTGTGCTTTATTGGTTTTAGCCTAATATTACATTTGTCGTATAACACATTTCAAGTCTATTAATTGGCTGCAAGAAAAAAAAGTTATTAGAGTAAAGTTATTCTCTCTAGCTCATAATCAATCAATGAACTTAAAATTTTTGTCGTATGATAAATATAATACCAGTCTAAAGGGCTGCGTTCAGCGGATTCAACAATTACGTGTGCCTATTTAAGTACTATTTCAATCTATTAGAAATTATATATTCCACAATACACGATTTTTGATAGGTTGAAATTCTTTCTCTGTTCCCTGTTCCCTATTCCTTTTCTTTTTGTGCCCTAAGGATATTTCATTTGCGTTTTTGATGGCAAATTTTTCAAGTTGCCTGTTGATTGGCTATGGGATAGAAAGATCCGGGTACAATAGATAAATCCAGAAGCACTGAGTGCTCAATGAGCTCTTGCATTTGATTGGCATATTCCATTAGATCTAAAAATATAGACCAAACAAGTATACGAGCTCAATGAGCGCTCAGTGAGCGGTCGTGCTTCTGGATGCACCTAATCATGAAATTTTATCCTTAGGATGGAAAGTAAGAAGTGAAAATTTTTATCATTGAAGTTAAAGAGTGCTTTCCAATTGCTTTACACATCTTAACACAAACGTACACAGGAATGTAGAAAGTATAACATTATGTACAATTCAATTGGAACAGAATGTACGTCATGCACAGTTGAGATCCGTTTCGGATAGAGTTAGATTAAATGTAGCTTTTTCCGCCTGTATTAAACAAAAAAAAATAAAAATGCTGGCCACTCAATGTCTTTCAACCTCATTTATAGTAACATATAATTGTTACTAGAAAACACCAGGGGGTCGATTCTGTATTTTCAAATAAAGTGAAAATTACAAAAGTGAGCAAATTTACTAGGTGTTGACCAATGAAATTATCAGTATTATAGTAAATTCGCTCACTTTTGTAATTTTTACCTCATTTTAAGATACAGAATCGATTTTCAGCTTACACAGCCCTCGATTGAGTACAGATATGTAATATTGTGTCGATAACGGATAATTGGAACGCAACTTGTATCGCCATGTGCGACGAAAATGTCTATGGATATTGCAATTGGAAAGCACCTATTGAAGAAATTTTTCATTTTTCATCCTAGGGATAAAATTTTATGATTGATATCCTGTACACATTATAAGACAAAAGTGACTGCCAATACTGAAAATCTATAATGCACGTGATGTAGATTGTAGCATTTTCAGTGCTGGCAGTAAATTTGGAACACGTCTCAAGCATCAATTTGATTATCTGACCTGAATTGACTCTCGAATCGAGCGTCAGCATGAAAATGCAGCCTTATTTCGTTTCATGCATGATATATCATTTTATCCTTGTTTAATGAATATTAAAGAAAGATAAAATGATATATCATGAGCATCATACGTGAAATGGATCCATAGAAGACATTAGTATCACAGTATTTCGTGGTTGTGACAAATTTCCTAACCTAGTTGTCATCTTTAACAGTTAATATTGATTAATATTGTTTTCAAGTGGAAAAAGTGACGTTTTTTTGTGTTTTTTTTATGTGAAAACGCACCGATTTAAACTAATAATATTTTAGGTGTTCTTCTCAACATTTACCACTTCTTTGTATTCTTCTTTATTTTGAGATTCTATTTATGCAGTAGAGAAATTAAATGAAGTGATAAATGTATATAAAAATATAGTAAGTTTAATAAGGCAAGAAGTCCAGCTTTTGGCTATTGTATAAGACAACTAATAATAATAGACCTTTCTTAAAAATTCATCAACACTCAAACATAGTCAAATTATATTTTTATTATATAAAATATATAATATTTATTTTTTAACAAATTTATTTTTATATTATTTCTACATAGATAACACAATAATTTCACAGAAATCAAGTCAATGGAAGATACTGCTGATAAATCATCAGATGCAATCCAAGAAGAAACAGGTTTTTAGTGATTTTATTTATATAACTTATTTAATTTTTAAATTTTTTAAAAATAAATTTTTTTTCATAGCGTTTAAATGGCCACAAGAAGCTACTGTCTTATTAATAGAAGAATATCGATCGCGGCAAAATGATTTTATAAGTGGAAAGATGTCTCAAAAGAAGATATGGCTATTAATTGCCGCGAAAATGCTAAAACATGGTTACAAAGTTAGTGGAGCACAATGTTTATCAAAATTTTCTGGTTTGAAGAGAACATATAAAGCAGTCAAAGATTATAATAAAAGGTATGGCAGTGGATCAAGAACATGGACATTTTTTCCTGTAAGTTATTTTAAAATCAAAATGCTATAGTATTATACATATAGTATTTTTACACAAATATAAACTTTAAATTGAGTGTTCTTTAAGCTTATGGATGATTTACTTGGTATAAAACCATCTATGTCATCTATAACTACTGTATCATCGACTGGAAAAAGATCACGAATGGAATCTGTATGTAGTTCATCTAGTTCAGATAAAGAAGAATATATACAACCTAGTAAGATAATTATATCTTTATATAATTAAAATGAATGATCCAATCAGTTATTTAGGTTTTGTCATTTATTAACATTAATAACAAATAAAAGTCAGATTTCAATATATTTAAATTTTAACAGACATTTCGATCTTATCGTCAGATCATCTTCAGTATATACAAGATAGAAAATTAAACGCAGAAATCGATAAATTCATATAACAGATACAAATTCTACAATTATAATTATGTTAACATAATGGTTATGTTTGTTTGTATATTTTATGTCGCAACAATATAATGTTCTCTCTTTTTTAATTTTTCTTAGTAAGCATTCAGCTGATACAATAGATGAATACTGTAATTACGAAAAATTACAAAAAAGAGCACATTATATTGTTGCAACATAAAATACACGATTATCATGTTAGTGTCACTACAATTGTAGAATTTGCATCTAACAGTTATATGAATTTATCAATTTTTGCGTTTATTTTCTGTATTGTATACACTGAAGATGATCTGACGATAAAGTCGACGATAACGTCTATTTAAAAATTTAAACATATTGAAATCTGGCTTGTAGCCCCTATTGTTATCAATTTATTTATTATTATTGAGCTATTATAGTATCATTAGTCATTTATTATTTATATTATTATATTGCATTAACATTTTAATTTTAATAAAATATAAACAGTAAAAGTTTTCTTGAGTTTTAATTACAAATATTCTTAATACAAATATTTCTATAATTATGTAATTTTTAATAAATTAATAATTTTGAATTCTAAGATTATAATAATTGAGATGTTTAGCTTGTAAAATTTATTAATGTAACTTTATACAATAATGTCTTTTTATTTAGAAAAAAATCGACGAGCAACTACGATAGAAAAATTAATAGAAGATTTTAAGAATACTAGTAAAATCGCAGAAGAAGCTCAAGAGAGAAGACATAGAGAAAATATAGAGCTACGCCGGAGACTTCTTAATTCCTTTGACAAAATGTTAAATATTTTAGAAAAAAAATAACTTTAATTATAATATAAAAAGCATTTATGATAAAATATACAACGTCATTATAATACAATAATCTCACTACAAAAAAAAATAAATGGTGTATATTTTCAGACATTTCTCATTATTAAATCATTACAAATTTTATCCCGTTTTCTATCGCCTGCATTGGTATTTCTTTTTTTAGTTACTATTTCAATATCATTATTAGTTTCTAAAACATCTGATTCCACAATTGAAAATTCATCATTTTGCAGTAAACAAATGTTGTGCAAAACACAACATGCAATAATAAATTCTGGGATCAAATCTATACGCTCCATGTCTAAAGTTTTAAGTAAGCTTTGAAATCTTCTTTTGAGTAATACAAATGTTCGTTTAATTGTAATTTCAGCGGATGAATGACAAAAATTATAGTTTTTTTGTCTATCTGTTAGATCTTCATTTTCTCGAAAGGGTGTCATTAAATGTTCATGAATTGTGTAAGCTGCATTACCCACTAAATGGCTGTCATCACTAAATTTTTCTGGATCATCTAAGTAGTGACAAACTTCAGATAAGCGAAATACTTTTTGACTAGGGACGGAACCAACATGTCCAGCAAGACAATGAGTAAATCGCAATTCATGATCACAAACAGCCTGTCGATAATAAATATAGAATTAATTATATTTGCTATTAATTATATTTTGCTAACCATTTTTGAAAAAGAAAAGAATTCTATAATAATGTTAATCATACCTGCAATTGTATACTATGCTGTCTTTTTTTATTAACATAAGAATCAGGATTGATATGTGGTGTTTTAATTTTAATATGTGTGCTATCAACTACTCCTATTATTCCAGGAAAAGCACTGGTTGCAGCAAATCCTCTAATAATTTCTTTTGCTCTATTACCTTTTGGCCATTTCACAAAAAGATGAGCTCGTTGAGCAATTGCTTGGATTACTCTTCTCACAGCCATTAATGCTGTGGCTCTGCCTACATAAAATTTCTCGCAAATAGGTCTAAAAAATCAAAACATAAGTAGAAAATACTGAATATACATGAATAAATTAATGTTATAAAAATTAAACTTAAAATAAAATTAATGTTATAAAAATATTACGAACCGATATGGATCTGAAGTAGCCATTTTCCATAGAGCAATTAAAAATTGCTTTTTAGGTGATATTCTTTTACGCCCACACGTTGACCTTATTAATGATGGTCTTATAATATTCAAAATATAATCAAATGTTGATCGTTTCATCCTAAAAAAAAAAAAAATCAATTCTTTATGTCATGAAAAATCTATTTTCTATATAAATGTACAGAATGAGTCAATAAAAATTATAAGATATCTTGAATATCTGAAAAAAAAATATTATTTGAAACAAAAAAACACTGTTCATATCCTCTTAAAACTTAAACAATCTTTATTTGAAATATTTTATGAATAATGCTTTCCTTTAGAGATATATTTTCGAAGTGATAATTATCAATTCATATTGTATAATATATAAATTTTTGTTGTACTAAAAATAAAGTTAAAACTTGAAAATATTTACATAAAAATATACATACCCAAATTGTGACTTAAATTGTTTATCATTATAACACGATAGTACATTTTCTGTATCATCTTGCAATCGAAGTGTTGATTTTTTAATAGAATATTTAGTCAGAAGCAATATACAGTATCTTTCAATATCTTTAATATAAAGATTATAATCATTTTCATTATCATAAAATAATTCTAATAAAAGTAATGCTTTGGCAAATAGGGAAGAAATTAGTTCCTCTTTATTCTCCATTTCAATCATGCAACTATAACCGGTTAAATAGTGGATTCGCACTATGATCACAGTATATACAGTAGCGCAACTCTCCTGATTTTATGTTGGCCAAAATGGAGTGTGCATACGCGAAATAACTAATCCTAGTATTCATATGCCCGTATTCATAGTCAGATCTTATATTTAAGACTTCTTTAAATTTATCTTTAGATGCTCAGTAGCCAATGAAATAATTCGTACAGTATCTGAAGATAAATTTAAGGAAGTCTTAAATATAAGGCCTGACTATGAATATGGTCAACGCAATACTACAAATGCTTTAAAGCAATTTTTGATTGGTCAATTTCAAAATTCTTTTTTCTAATTGGTCAACCAAATTTATACAATGATTTATAAATATATACAAATATCATTGTAGCATGTATTCTTTTAGATCATCTAATCAAAATTTAGATCTGAAAGAATATATCAATTCAATGAGCGCTCACTCAACTGTTCAGTTCGCTGAATGCAGTCAATGGATGCATTCAGAACCACAACCGCTCACTGAGTTCTTTCATATAATTGGTCCATATTTTAGAATTTAATGGAATGTGCCAATTAGATAAAAGAGCGCAGTTGTCTTCTGAATGCACCCATATAATATTTGCAAGTTGTGTAGATATACCCTAAGAATAAATTATGCTATGATTATGAAACTTATGTAATCTTGGGTCAAATGCAGTCGAATTGTTGCTACAAATGTTTCGAAGCATTCGTAGTAGCAACCACACTCTGTGTGTGATGATTCTAAGAACAAAAAATTGTATCAAAATTAATCTTTTTTATGAGGTTATAGAAATAAATGATATGTAAAATTACAAAATATGATTTATTTATGTGTATTTATATTTTTAGTTTCATTAAAATTTTCATTTTTAAATAAAATTAATGTAGTTATTGTTGTTCTTACTTTTTTTTACCTATAAAAATTAGGATGTAGGGAATTTGGAGGAATTTCCAATTCAATCCAATTTTGAAGGTACCTAGGGTAATTTCAAATTTAATCTAGGGTGAAAATGCAATGAATTGGCAACATATACCATCGATGGCATGATCGATTACTGATGGATAGGTAGTTTAATCTACTTCATAAGAGTAATAAATATTTATAATGGACATAATAATTGATACGAAAGGTGATTCTGGCCTGATAAATAAGGATCAATTACTAGACAATGATAACGAGGAAATTAAAATCGGTAAATATACCCATTCATTTTTCATCTTTTTGTGAGGTTAATATTTTACAAAGCATATTATTTGTTTTATTAAGATTATCATTGATTATTAAGAGAAATTAAGTTTACAACTCGCCAATCTTTGTAACAATTATTGCTTGTTTCTTACACTTAAAATATATGTCTCTGTAGTCTATATTATTTCTTTGTGAAGCAATTGAAAAAAAGAACACTTCATTCTCGAGCTAAGGTTTATGCTCTTATTCATAATCAGGCCTTATATTTAAGGAAGCCTTAAATATAAGGCTTGACTATGGCTATACTAATTTGTCTTCAGATGCTCTACGAATTATTGGCTGAATATCTAAAGATAAATTTAAAGAAATCTGAATATAA
>Ga0157363_1004193_pt1 | contig 13242 bp, 6 predicted proteins | sample AttsexASBM1_FD_111477 | JGI IMG/M metagenome (GOLD analysis project Ga0157363, IMG submission 111477) | Fungus gardens microbial communities from leaf cutter ant in Ribeirão Preto, State of São Paulo, Brazil - Atta sexdens ASBM1 | ecosystem: Host-associated > Fungi > Mycelium > Unclassified ...
ATAATTCTAATTAGTCTAATTAATCATTTCCTCTAGCATTCCAGTGTTAAAATTGAGATTGCATTTAGCATGCCGAGATGCATGAGAGATCGAAATGAGATCTATGTCGGAAGAGTTCGTTGAGGATCAAGCTAATAGCACTGGAGAATTCGCCGACTAAACTCGGAGAGAGAAAGTGATGTAAGAAGGTGATCATAGGAGGCGATGGTTCCTTTGTTTCTAATCTAAGATCACTGACTAGCGGGCGGAATCACGCGATATCGATTGGATAAGCACGCGGAGAAACTCAGGGCGTCGTCCTAACGCGAATGGATTTCTATTGCGAGCTAGGGAGCCCGTCGCTCTACATCCGAACGCACTGGAAACGCCCGTGCGCGTAATAAGCCAGGACGTAAAAATTAGCATCTGTCGAGCCCGGAGACAATGGTTGATTTGAATAACAATGTTCGCTACCGTGTGGGCTTCTAACTCCTAACTATAGGTTCTAGACGCGACGCGAGTCCGTGTATCGCACTCTGTTATGCTACGCGCCGGCGAGGCACATGACAATGCCTGGCTCTGCCTCCACGATTTCCTCCCGCGGTTCTATGTTCCTCTCGAGAGGCAAGCAAAAAGACGTTGCACGAATACGGGGAAAATAGCAGACTTTCCACTTTTCCTGCGACGACAAAGAAACGCAATAAATAATAATCAGTGTGCGTTTGTAGCGGAATATATGCGGAACATAATAAAGACTACCGTTACAAATCGTCATTAATATAATATAATTATCACTGATTCTTGTGAGCCTTTATGTATTTTATTTACCTTATCTATTTTATAAGTTTTAAACACAATTCGGTGAGACAAATACATGTTATTACAGTTTACTTGATAGAGACCAAGTAGTATCATAGTATTCCTTTAGTGTCTTTTAGCGTTCGCTGTTAAATTCGTAATGTCAAACTCAATTTAATATTAAACTCAATTTGAGTTATTTTTTATCATTTCTAATCGCTTTGTAGCTCCTATTCAATTAATATGTCGTTAATTTAAATAATATATTGAGTTAAACAATTTAACTAAAAAAAATGTATTAAATTTGACTTAAATTTAGTTTATTATTTATTAAGTGCATTCGTCAATATGTTGATTACTTTGAAATTAAACATAAAAGTGAAATTAAATATAAAAAAATTACTTTACATTCTAACACAGGAAAATGGAAAAGAAAATGTTGTTTATTTCATTGGATTATCAATGCTCTTTCATATAAAAAGTATATGAATATACTGATAGGATTCTGGGATATTTTCCTAATTTTTAAATAGTGTAATGATTTTCTGTTTCACAATTTTATTTTCAACAGTTTGTTCTATTCATGTAGGCTAATTATCATACTATATTTATGCTAAGTTCAAGTATTGTAACTTTTTACATAATTTGAATACATAATTCGAATACATAACTTTTTACATAATTTAAAACTAATAACAGAACTTCTAAAACTTCTAAAACTAATAACAGAAAACTTTTGTGAGACTCATGATTTTTTAGCATCATAAAAAATATATATGTTCCTATTGAGTTGATAACACCGCGGTACGAACAGTTATGCGTAACTCACGTGTGGTATGAACTTATACGAAAGGTATACGAGGGCCACATATCGATGCGCAAACGGTTGACCCTGAAGTGTCTTCACCCTCTTGCTAGCGAGTCTTCTTTATGCTCGGTTACGCGTTACATACGACCGAACGTTCACGGTATACTCGTGAGACAAATATAGTTTGTGCGTGACCAGGGCGACAAGTATCGCATACCACCGTTCATACTCAGTTAGCCAATCCAGTCAATTTCGCTATGAAATACAAGTCATGTTAACATCAGATTTTTATTTGTAATAATCATTTATCATAAAATTAACTTTCGCAAAAATTCTGTGCATTTCTTTTTTTTAAATCACCGTGATACCAAAAATATAAATAGAAAGAAAAGTTTATTCTATTTGCTCGTAATAAATTTTTCGGCACGTTCACAGAGCGAAATTCGCGGTGAGACGGACTTAATGGATCCTTGAAATCTTTCAGAACACAGGTACCGACCAACAACGCCAACTCGACCCGATACGTGAACGCGCGTTTCCAAGCGCTAAAACCGATCCTAAACACACTACTTCAACAATAGTCCGTAATCATTTCTTCTCGGCCGCCGCCGCACTCACGGGCGGGCGGGCAGGTGCTCGCCAGCTTCCTCCTTGGGGCTATAAAATCCGGACTCTTCGACAGGTAAGAGCAGATAAGATAGAAACGGACGACCTCTGTGTTTGCGGCACCGACGAATCAATTTGAGCTTCGACTCGTCAAGGGTTTATTGCGGGCTGGTAGATCGCGGGCGAATAAAGTTACAAATGTCTCTAACGAACACCAAAAGAACGCCGCCGGATGTAATTTGGAGTAGAAATTGTATTGACGCTACAGAAGGATCGCATCGATAGGATGGATCTCTTTAGTAAAACCGAGAGCCGGATTCGGCATAATCGTAGCGATACGTCTTGTCGACGTTGTAGACTACGTTGTGTTTCGCGAACCTGCTCGTGGAGTGGGAACGTATCACCTTACCTAGACCGTAGATCGTGCTGCTCGCCAGCTCCTGTTGAGAGCATTTTCTTCTTATTGGTCATGTACTGTCGATTTCTGGACTACCTAATCGTAAATCACGGCCGAGACGGCACACAGCGTGTACATACCTTGCATTCTTGAATATACACGCTGTAACTCGACGGTTGGCACAGCTGAGTACTGAATACGATAAGAGCAATTAAGGTCAATAATATATTGAGAACAATTTCTGTTCTCAAAATGAACAAATCGGAAAATTCATATTAATTAGAATTTTTATTTTCTCTATTAGAACTATAATACATTCAACCAAAAAATTCTATCAGTACAGTATTTTTTAAGATCGTATTGTGAATACGCAACTAATCAGAAATAAAGGCCCTAAACGGTCAATCTGGATCTTTAATGTTTAAATAATTCCGCGTGAATGTATATACTTGTATTCAACCCTGAAAACTACGCACCGAATTTAATTTTCAATTGAAGCAATCCGAACAGAACTAGAGCAGTAATATTACAAAATTAAATTGCGAAATTAATAATATTGTAATATATATTTAATAATATTTTCAACCGGAATTCCAATTAATGCAATCAAACTCTTTTTCCAGTGTAAGTTTTAGCGCAGAAATATTTGATGTATAATTTGAAAATATTCAATTAAAAAAGTTCAATACAACAAATAATATTTTCTCCTATTTTTAGAGATGTGAGTTAACCCACTGTTAAGCCTTTCAATTATTTATCAATCTTTTTTTTATCACATAACATGCTTTTATTGTGATTAAAGCTACAGGTATACGTAACTAGAATTTTGAAAAATACTTAATTAAGAGTTTTCATTGTTAACTCATGACACCGTTATGTTAAGCGACAAGGATCTCGTGGCGTTCTCTGAGACTTTAATTCTCCTCGATAACCGCAATGAATGCAACCAGCGCGATGACCCCGCCGCTTCTCGAAGAATGGCGCGCATTTTCGCCTCGCTCTGCCGAGCAACGAGAGAGCGAGCGGCAGGTCTCTCAATCTCGATGGCTGCAAAACGGTTTCAAGGTTCTCCCTAAGAGCTTTCCGCGCGCGAGGTAACGAGGGCGCGATGCGCGTCTCCGCGGGGCACAGGTAGGTCAAAACACTTGCACAAGTCGTAGTCCCCGTTCGCCGGCGCTACGACACGTCCGGACGAAAGGAAAAGTGTAAATCTCACAAGACAGAGCGCATCGCTCGCCGGAGGTGGAGGAGTTCGTTGAGAGTGAAATCGTCGGAGAGGAGAGAAGAGGAGAGGTACCTACACAACAACGTGGAGAAGAAGGATCACCGGATTCGCCTTGTTGGCCGTCGCGTCGTCTGACGCAAGGACCCACGCCCGCATTGTGTTTTGCGTTCAACTTGTGCTCGCTCTCGCCCGTTCATTGTGCACAAGTCTCTTCTTCCTCGTGTTGCCATCTCGCACATCATTATCCTTTCCGTTCTCATTCGCTCGCTCGCTCGCTCGCTCGCTCTTCCGTCCAAGTGGACGTGGCGATCGAGCGACGGGCGAGCGGCGAGCACCGGATTAGGTGGGTAGATGCGTATGAGTCACTTGGAGCCGCGCGCAAGCGAGTGAGATTTTCTTGCATGCTCGTGCACGCGGAGAGTCGACGCCCTAACCCACATAAATCTGTGGCATTACCCGTCCAGGAAAGGCCTTTTCTCGCGGCACTCGTGCTCGCCGAGGGCCCGGCTGAACGAACGCGGCGGCGTGGCACGGCGGGCCGGTGGGAGGCCCGTCCGTCGCCCCTTTGTTCGCCCGCGGCGGATGGAATCTCGTCTGGCGTAATCGAGATTCTTTTATTAAGTCATTCAGCATCGATGATGCACGTACGAGGAGGCGTTACATTATATGCGTTCGAGTGATCGAAGGCGTTGCACTCACTTTCGGTCGGAGATACCAACCGCCAACAAGCGGGAACGGTAGCGAGAAAAAGTTACGAGCGCGGGCGGCAAGAGTGAATCGTAGCGGCAATGCTGTTCGTAGAAAGTTTTAATTTTAACATTTTAATCGATGCATCGAGAATGATATTCGATCGGCGAAAATGAGGATTCATATATAGATTTTAATATCAGAATAGCTATAGTATTTCGCTAAAATTAACAAAGATACTAATTTGGTAATTCAATTAATTACACACGAAAACTAAAAATTTAATTGTATTTATAAAATATTAAATGTTACATCATAAAAAAAATTTGATTGCATTGATTAGAAATTTAGTTTTTAGTTGAAATTAGAATTGTTTTGATTGAATCTATTATAATTTTAGTTGAAATAATCAGAATTCAGATTTATATGACAGTATCATTTTTAATTCATTTATTTTCATTCAAAAATTGTTCTCAATGTAGGTATAGCATATCTTGCAAGAAAAAAGAATGGAAACGTATCTATCATATATTTCTGCAAGAATATACTTTTTTACATTGCTAAATTTTGAAACTTTTCAACAACGCTGAGAAGTTGAAATATTCAGCGCGTCTTTTACAGATCCATTTGCAATTCTTAAAGTTTAATAGTAGAATCACCGATCGCACTAGAACTATCGACGGTACCTATTTAGTAATTTCCTATCCTTGTTTTCAATTAGACAAGAATTATTTTGATATTATTTAAATTTATTTATATATTTACGTATTTTTAAAATTCTGTACTGCATATAAGATAAAAAAGAAAAAAATTTTAATGATTAGCGGAGCCAAAATGGCGCTGTCGATTGTTCTAATATTAAATAAGCGTGGGTGACCGGATTTTTCTCTTCTAATTCGATCTATTCACTCCGCGTGGCAATGCTCGACTTTTCGATGAGCGTGGGCCGCATCACTTATTGCATTATGATCGATCCATTAACATGATAGAACATGATAGAACACTGATCCTCGATTGAAATCACGATAAGATGTAAATTAACAACCTACCTAGCTATTTCCCTCAGGTAATATCGTATTACTTCTCATCCTAGTCTTCAATTAAACATTTCAAAGATCCAAGTTTCTACAGGATGCCTGAAATTCTTTCCAAGGTAAAAAAAGGTAACTGATCTTTTGCACAGCAATCTAATCGCGCTCTACGAGCGTACGAGCGATCGCCTACACCGACGTACCTATCTAGCGCAATCAAGCGATTCAGATCCAACCGATCAAAGTCGGAACGTAGGTCGGCAAAGGGAGACAGAAAGAGAGAGGAGGATTGCCACAAGACGCGGGGTGATGCGGCGAGGGAATGCGTGGAACAATGGGAACCACTGTCTGGGCATTGCCTGGCTGTGCCGCAACTCGCACAGGAGATCCGATAAGATAGGGAGAGGGTCTCTGTATCGCTCGTAGCCACCATTCATCGGCGCCATCGTCATGGGCACCTCTTTACCCTTTTCACGGTGCGGCGTATTAGAGCCATTGTGTTATCTGTCATGTCGGAGATATCCGAAGGGCCAACACAGCCGGGACACAGTACCCCACCAAAGGAAACTAGTCGCGTCAGAGGCGTGAAAAGCATCTTGCGTGGGTGGCACGAGACCCGATGCTTCTTTCAAGATTAAAAATCGATGACTGCGGCCAATCAGGGCACGGTCCGCGACAGTGAACCATAAAATCGCTTAACAACGATCCGATTATAGTTAATTAAGTTTGTCCTATAATCAAGTGGTCTTTCATAAAAATGATCCGAGGTTGAGTCACTATATGCCATCCATCTCCCACGCCGATTACATACGCGAGACTCGTCTAACAGTCGCGCACGATAACTCTTTCATCATCGGAAACGATTGTTACCCGCGAGCGAGTCTCGCGAGTGAGTTTGTTTCCCTAATCGCGCTCCAATAAGAATTGATTCTTAGGTGGCACACGTGTGGCCGCTCATATATGAACGACGAAGACACGCTGGGAGGAACGCCTGCCCACGTGCATGCAGAGTTATCTATTCATCCGTTCATCCACCTACCTATTTGACACCTACCCGCCAATCTGTCCATCCTAACGTCTAATGCGCTCGCGCTGTTACTTTCGCGCGCCCCGAATTATTGTAAAAGGCCGCGTAACACTTGCAATGAGGCTGCGACCAGGTCGCTCGCCCGAGCGGCTGCTGTCGTGCAACAATGGCAGTGCACGCTCTGACGTTTCGCATGACGATTAATCCGCGGACAATGCGCGGTTGCGCCACGACAATTAGCGACAACACTTTTGCCGACCGGCGAGAGTGAATTGTTGGAAGTGCGAGCGAGATAGAGAACGTCGCGTGAGCGCCACACGCACTCACGCACGCATGCACGCAGCCACGTATATACGTACGTGTTCTAACGCAGACGCACTCGTACATATTACGCAGGTAGTCGCTCGTGTGTGCGTTTGCTTACGCTTACCTACGCCTCGCCGCTCGCGCGTGCCTACCGCGCTTTGCGTATATAGAGCATGGGACCGCCATTGTCTATTGTTGCTCGTTTTATTATCCCCGGGTCATGGTCGCTCGCGCCGGTTTGGCTTGGCCAATCGAAATCGTGCTACCATCTAATTCTATTATTTTAAACAAGCATGCACCTTCAAATGTCTTACAAACCTGCCGCTGTCATTTAGATTGCCAATCGCGTAATAAAGGAAGTCGTTATATTTTTAGAAATTGCCTTTCGTATTCTTTCGTATTTAGAATTTTCTATATTTCGATAGCGTTTAATAGAATTATTTGGCTGCTGTTGAGCTACTCTATATATACTTTCAATTCCTATAATTATATAGTTGCATCCAATAATGCTAATGTAAATATTATCAAGAAATAATTAAAATTGTTAATAATCAAAATTGTCATTTATGTTTTTAATTTATAACTTCAAAGAACTCTCTGTAGTAAATCACGTCGATTAGAAATGAAGCAGATGAATTCACTTGAGACATGTTTATTTACATCATACATCCTACTATTACTAAGTGATGTAGCATCGCTCACAGATAGTTTCCGTAGCAGGAGGAGGACAAGCGGCAAGAAAGAGTAAGATAGAAAGGAAAGAAAAGAAAAAAAAGAAGGGTGGAGGATCCTTACAGGAAGAATAAAAGGAAAGGCGAGGGCGAAGTAGGCGTCGGAACGGTCGCCCGCAGTGCCGCTGACTATTTATCATAAGATCGATCGGTATCTCGAAACGATACCGGTCCGATCGGCGTCGTATCGATTCTTCTAAGGGCTTCAATTAACGTTATTAAAGCACCATTAATCTCCGGGTCGACACGATGTACGGTATGCACGGCATGCTGCGTCCTCCTCCGACCTCCTGCGATCCTCTCCTTGCATCCAATCCCGTAGGAAGATGCATAGATATGTATATGGATCGATTCCTGAGCTCGATCCATTTATTCTACGATCCCCTATCGCAACGAATACGTGTCAAATAGTTGACTATGCCCTCACGTTAAAGTAGAACAAGTGAACATAAATTATCTAAACCATTCTTTTTGAATGGATTATAAATCAAAGTATAATAATTATGTAACCAAAACTCTTAAAATCTTTTTTTTCTTAAAAATCTATAGTATATCTAACTTTTTTCCAATACTTTTTTCACTGCTTATAATTTTTTTATTAATAAAGATATATATATATATATATTTGCTTATTTCTTATGGGCTGGCTTTTTGAGTGAAAAACAAATTTTGTTTACAATGTATCTATTTTTGTAAAAATTGCAAGCAATTGAATTGAGTTGCCATATATCGGTGCGTTGTTCTCGTAATGATGTTTAAAGATGATTAAAATTACTAGCATCTCAGTTGAGAAAAGTAAGTTTTATTCAAGAATAGCGATTGTAGATATATACATTATCGTTGTGAAAAGATCATTATAGATCACGTGGGATTTCATTAAGAAATACTTTTCATATAAAAGATACAGAACATCGAAATCCAATATTTTTGTCAGTGACACAATCGTCACGCTTGGCTTTCTGCCAAATTGCATCCGTCGGAACGATAGCCATTAAAAATCTCCTTTTTTTAAAATAAGAACTGTCGTTATATGAATGCCGTAATACCATGCAAGTGCCTACGATTATAGTGTGAGCATCTAGTACGTTTGCATAAATGTAGTAAAAAAAAATTAAAAGATGAATTAATTTGAAAAGTGTACGATTTTTTAATACTATTAGCATTATTTTTTACATCTTTTCATTAATTGAAGGATTTATCAATAGTACGTAGTAGTAAAAAATTATTTGCGGAAGATTTTTATCGATTTGAAAAGAGCTTTGATTTGATAAATAACCTGATATTGTATTATGGAAAATAATTTATAGTCTTTTTATAAGATATTTTTCTCTCATCTATTACGTATTACTTGTATGATTAAGAAATATGGTAATTTGCTAAGCAGCTACAAGAAAATAAAAATTCCGCGGAATACGCTTCTACATGGATCTCGCAACGTAAAGGCAAATGATTTCTTGTCTCAGTCAACGTACCAATATAACGGCGACACGCGGGCATAAAGTCGTGCACGACTAGCTTTCGGTGTCTCTCCTGTTGTATGTAAAGTCGCGTTAAGCGCGTATACCTACTCGCTCGGTCCGCGCTAATGAAGTAGACCAGACGTTGGGGCAAGAAGCGTGGTCCATACCGCACTACTGGGGCGTGGCTGCATACATGAATACGAAAAACATGGTTCCCAAACGAACGAGTGCACGAGGTCTGAACGCTCTGTCTGAAATAAGGGGGTATAACGTCCCTCGGAAGGCGTCATCACGATGCGTTCGGTGAAAGTAAATCGCGCCTACGATCGTGCAAGAACCAGAAGGAGTAGCTCGAGAAAATAGCATTCGTTTATATGCCGGGTTTCATATGTATAGCTATAATAAATTGCACATGTATAATTTACGAGATATATCGCGAAGATGCGGCATTCTTCGTTCATGCGTCAGACTGCGGAATTAGTTTTTTATTATTTTTTGTACGCTTATAAACGTTTTGTTTTCCTGTCACTGATAATATATATCATGTTAATTTTTTTTCTTTTTACTTATCACCGTTAAAATCGCAGCATCAATATTTATCAAATGGATAATCACACATCTCATTAATTGAATATATAATTGAGTTTGTCGATTAGGCTTGAGCTGTCTGTCTTCATGTCCGCTTTTCCATACATTACGAAAACATAGTCTAAGTATATTGTTAAGAGCGCATCGTCGCGACAAGTCGCACGGGGTATTTGTGTGCTACGAGCCGCGAAGTTCCGTTTCCAGCGGTCCCAGCACGTAAAAGAAGAAACCGCCAGCTTGTGCAGCGAAGGATGCATCTGGCGCGAGGTCCCGACTTGTCCTTGTCGATTCCGTCGCCGGAAATGCAGCCTCTTGATCCCCCTCTCGTAATCCCATGTGCGCAATACTTCCGGCAAACAGACAGATCACGTTTAGAAAGAGCTCGGATTCGTCCTGCTAAACAAGATCGCGATGTCTAGATAAAATTACAATTAGCCATGTGTGAAGTCTAAGCGCTACGAGCATGGCATGCAACAAACAAAAATTAAAAACATATCGCTGCTTTGATAGAAAAGTAATAAATCTTAACATAAAAACTTTTTAGAATTAGTATTTTTTTAAATTCTAAATTGGAACAACGCTTTAAGAAAAAATGGCGTAATTCAAAATAAGATATGTACCGACAACATTTCTTCTTCGATAAGAAATATCTCTTTTCTATAAACAATCATTGCAAACTTGATAAATGACTTCTCTAGTTACAAATATATCGTTTTCTCAATAAAAAAGAATATGTCTTTAAAGTTGATTTTTCCTGAGATTTAAAAAAATGCTAATTTTTTAGTTATATCATTTTCCTATCAAAACGGCAAAGTTTTTCAATTGATCTTACGTATGTAAGTTTAAAAAAAAATTGTTAACATATTAAAATAGATTGACTCGATATTGTCTGAGAGAAATAAATTTACAACATAAAAAAAATTTATAATAAAATGAAAAGTATTACAAGAAATTTTTCTACAGAAATTAATTTAATTACATCCTCAAATAAATTAGAATGACAAGCACATCTTAAAAAGATCGCTTAATCCATATGCACTATTGTACTTACAGCCGGATTTCGCTTTGTCTAATCGCAATTACATCGAGCATGTCCTTCGCCGGAACTTTCTTGCGATCGCGATCGCGGCACCTGCCTCGCGGAGTAGGGATCGATCGAGAACGAGACAGCGGGACAACGTGGAAAGGGAGACGAAGCGGGAAGCAGAGAAGCGCGAGGAGAAGAGGAACGCGAGAGAGGATGTCCAAACGGAATCAGGATCGGCATGGGCAGAGAACCGTGCACTAAGCAGCCTCGTCGACATCCTGCCTTTGCCAGGATTGCGACATTGATTCCGTGGCTCGCGCACGGAAAACACTGTGTCTCGGGAGCGGAAGCAGATCTTGCGCAATCGGGCCGCCCATTGTCTTGAGATCCACCGTCGCGGGGTCGACTTCGGCTTCAACATCGACGTCTTTAACGCTGCTCCGTTACCAACGCGAACATCTCGTATCTATCGGGTCACGCTCGACCTTACCATGAAGCGTATCGATCGCATTTCGAACGAACGCGTTGCAATCACTCGGGTCTTACGTTGATTTCGTCTCGGTGTTTCGTCATTAATTCCCTCGACCGAAATAGTCTTAGTGCATTACCTCTAAAGCAATCGTGTAATTGCATTCGCTTGCACACGGCATCAATGCTTTTAGAACTCGCCGTTGTTATTCCTAAAGGACTCTTTTATTTCTTTTAATTGCAGATGTTGCGCTAATATCATCTCACAAGTAGCCGCAATTTACGGTGTCAATCAATCTCGCAGTTTCCGCGTAATAAAGTGCTCAGGTAATTACGATCACGAAGAGCGGAGACCGAGCGCTACGACGCGATCTGCGTACAAGTACGCAATTTTACGAAGGACGCGTAGGCATAAGGTAATGCTCGCCAAGGTGTGCGGAACGATTGCTACACTATTTCCTCCTCGCGCAATTTTACACTTTGCGTGGTGCACATGTGGCTGTATAGCCGCGATACGCGGCGCGGCGTGGGTCGGGCGCCAGAAAAGCCGCGCGTGTGAAATCTATGAATCACCATCGCACCGGCCGATACGTACACAAAGCCAACAAGTAATTCTTAGACGCGTCTCCTCTTCGGATAATTCCGGCGAACCGGAACGCGTTTATCGCGCCGCGCCAATTACTTCGTCGCGTGGGAGGATTATATAAAAGGCCGGCCTCGGGAATGCACGCGAGAGAGGTAAAATAGGTGAAAATGTTGCATGACTACGTGCGTAAAATAATAAAATATTTTAACGAAGTACTAACGAAAGCGTCTAATGAGCGGTTACTATTTTCGTCACGAACTATCGCCTTTCTAACGTTAATCGTTTGTTTTTTTTTTCTACGATAGTTTCTATACAATCACACGATTGTCGTTTCCTGTCCTTTGATTTTTTTTGCGACACTTTCTCCAATCGAAATGTGAATCCGAGTCGGCACGTCGTTCTTGGAACGTAGCTATCGCGATTAATTAAACACGTAGAGTCGCACGAGCGCACTTATCGCGAGTACAAATGGCAAGGCGGATTAAACTGACGTGCCATATTTTTTTTTAGAACCACTCCAAGGCAGTCGGGTGGCACGATCATAATCGAGACGAGCTTCATCCGGCAGTGCAGGTTGCTGCAGATGCGCAAGGATAAAATATTACGCGAGTGCTAGATTTAGAATGCGATAAGGAGATTGTTAATCTCCAGGAGGACGTAGGAAGAGAAGACGCGCGTACGTTTGTATAGCATTACATCGTGTTTCTGAGTGAAATCGTGTTAAAAGTGAATGTCAAATCCCGTTTCAATAGTAACTTACGCAAATGATTAACATTGAAGTCTTAGAAGATCATCCATAATGCAAATATCTGTTTTGAGAAAAAAAATATATACAATATATATATATATAATAATTTCAATTCACTCTTCTCTTTCATCGGTTTCACGCATTGGATCACCATTCCATATTAATATGTAAGCGAATCACTGTGACACTGTCACCTTTATTCTTATGCATATATGGATGAATGAGCATCGGATTCGCGTAAAGTATCAATGTTAACGCATGAGAGAGGAGAGGAGAACTTGACCCTCTTCTCGTGCGCACATACGCATCTATATTAACCCCCTTGCCACGAGATCACATTGCGGTGCAAAGACGATTCTATTTATGCGTGCAACCGACTCGGACCTGGGGTTAATACGATGATATCACTCACGGGATATACTTACCTACTACATAAGTCGATTAGCGTAGGAAAACCGGAGACGAGTTTTGCGGTCGAAACTGAGCACCGTGGACCGAAGTGTATTTCCTGACGTAAAGAGGGTTGGATGATGGAACGTGAGGGACAAAACGGGTGAAACTAGTTTCCTAGCTCTTTCACGAGATCTAGATATTTAAGCTTTTAATCCGCTGTGGAAAAAGTCCATTTCTGATACTATCTGCAAGTTGTACGCATACGTATCGCGAATTAATCTGAGAAGGATTTATTCTTAGCAGGTATGTATATTATGTGTGGTTTACATCTGGACCAAGCTTAATAAAAAAAGTAATCGAATAAATTCAGGACAATG